>Ga0194047_10000198_pt1 | contig 40974 bp, 43 predicted proteins | sample JunL225m_MetaG_2_FD_160070 | JGI IMG/M metagenome (GOLD analysis project Ga0194047, IMG submission 160070) | Anoxic zone freshwater microbial communities from boreal shield lake in IISD Experimental Lakes Area, Ontario, Canada - Jun2016-L221-5m | ecosystem: Environmental > Aquatic > Freshwater... | reverse complement strand
TAAGGGAACACTTATGCAAAGCTAAGGGAACACTTATGCAAAGCTAAGGGAACACTTATGCAAAGCTAAGGGAACACTTATGCAAAGCTAAGGGAACACTTATGCAAAGCTAAGGGAACACTTATGCAAAGCTAAGGGAACACTTATGCAAGGCCAAACAAAACAACATACAATATTTTTGTTTACAAAGCTTATTTTGACTATATTTGTTATTTGTGTTATTGTTTTCATGAACTAAAATATTCTCTGAAATGAAAAAACAAATTGTATTCCTGGCAGTATGCTGTCTTGTATTTTTATCCTTTGGTGTGACAAATGCACAAAATAAGGATACGGCTTCAACTGGTTTAATAATACCCATTGAGACCACAAAATATGCGGAGTATATTCCGCCAGCCCCCTCGGATAAAAATTTATACACCGAAAAAAAGACGAATCGTTATGATCGTCTCGGGCGATTAATTATGCAATTTATTGCAGAGCCTGCTGGATATATAAATGTATATTTATATGATTACGACAATAATGGCAATCGAATTAAGACCATGAACATTGAAATTAATCAGGATACGGATAAAAAAACTACCTTTTATTTAATAAAGTTTTCGTATGTTACGTCAGAATACGATAAACGAGATGCATTTGTAAGAAGTCTGAATTATGGTTATACACCAGAACGTCTGGTTGAAATCACCCAAAAGATTGCCGACAGGTTAGACCAAAAATAACGCATTAAGTGTTTGAATTTGAGTGGTTAGTTATAATTAAATCCACAGAATCTTTTTCTAAAGATTCTGTGGTATTTTTTTGCCTATTTTACAAAAAAACTTCGAGTGCGCCTTCCCCGCCATCGTTTATTTTGGATTGATTGAAGTGAATATTTTTGCTGAGAAAATATTTTTTGACGTAGTCTTTGAGTACGGGACCATTCGAACTGTGATTGCCTTTGCCGACAATGATGCGCACATACTCCCCTTCAGATTTGATGAGATCGTCCAAAACGATTTTGGCCTCGGCGGTGGTGTAGCCGTGAAGGTCGATGATACTACTTGGTTCTCGGAGATATTTGTTCATATTGTGTCCGTATATTATAACCTAAATTTTTTTATTTCTGAACGAATCGTTTTGTATTCTGGTACACATTCTGCGACGAGGGCCCAGAATTTCGGACCATGATTCATATGTGCCAAATGACAGAGTTCATGCACGATGATGTAGTTTTGTTGTTCTGGTGTTAGAAATAGAATTTTGTAATTAAAATTTAAATTACCTCGCTTGGAACAACTTCCCCAGCGAGTTTTTTGATTTCGAATAGTTACGTTGTGATATGTGAAGTTATAAAATTTATTGAAATGAATAAGTCGTTCACGCACGAGAGTTAGAGCTTTTTCTTTGTTTTCCAAAAATTCTTTACGCTTGGCAGTCTTTGTCATACTATATCTCTCGCGAAATCCCGGATGAGCTTGCTCCAATTTTTTAAAATATTCTACTTTTTCATTAATCCACGCAGTCCGCGAATGTATAAACCGTCGCACAAAAATATCTGGTAAAAGTCGCGGCGCCGAAACAACAACCTGTCCATCCGCATGTACAACAATCCGCAATCGTTTTGTCGTACGAGATTTTTTGATAGTTATGTTGTTCACCTTATTCCTTAATATCAATTAGCTTAATTACTTCTTGGACTATACCTTGAACCATATCTCCTTCCTCAGGAATTATTGGTGTGTGTTCAGGGTTTGTACTTTTAGGCATTAAAATTCTTCGGCCGTCTTTTTTGTCATACATTTTTATTGTAACTTTTTCACCACCAAGTAGTGCGACGATACGATCGCCAGTTTCGCCTTTTTCTGAATAACGACAAAGAACCAGATCCCCGTTGTTAATTCCAGCCGTATTCATCGAATCACCTGTGGCTTTAAGAATAAAATATTTTACTCCTGGTTTAATTTTATTTTTTTCAACCATTATTATTTCCTCAGTGTTACTTTCACCGAGTAGTGGTTCACCGCATGGAGCTGAACCAACGAGTGGAACCCCAACCATTTCAACATAGGGTGATGTAATCTTAATTGGTTCTTTTACTAAAGTTGCAGGAAACACGATTTTTTTATTTGTGAGTTGGTCAATTTTCTCACTAAGATAACTTCGCAATTCTTCATCCACTACGTAAATATATGTTCCCTTAATTCCGCGAGTTAATAGAGTTTTGTATATATTAATGATATAACGTTCGAGTTCTGATGGATCGGTAATACCTCTCCACCCGTTTTGATCCTTGTAGTTTTTTGCTTTTATAATAAGTTTGTTTTGTGTTGGGTTGTAAGAAAGTTCCGGACCAATAATTACACCGACATAATTTAAATCGTACCCTTGCACAGTATGAATACATCCAACTTCGTTAATAGAATTTGGTGAGTTTACCCAGTCTTGATTTGTGCTATTCCACATTAATTTTGTGTTGCCAATTTCAATATCGTACACATTTTTATCATTCTTACTTTTCCATTCCCAAGCGTAACCAGCAACGATTCGACAAAGTTGTAATTCTTCGTTTTTTTGTTTTATATTGCTAACCATTTTTTCGATATCAGAATAAATTTTAATATCGTAGTCTGGAAATTTATATTTATCAGTATTTTGTAAATCGAAAAGATCATCAATAAAGTTTGTATATTCTTCACCTGCTTCAATACGTTGCTGGCTAATCAAACTATAGTGTTTTGCGGTGAGATTACTAAACTTTTCGGGTCTTAAATCAGAAGGACGAATACTCTGATTCGCATCATAAAACAAAATGAGATTTTTTGCTGACATTCGTAGCCATTCAAGTTCTGTGCCACTGTTATCTAAGCCAAGTTGCTTATTGGTATTATCAAAAGATGCATAGTTCGTAATATTTTTACGTTGTTTTAATCGATGTGCTTCATCAACAATAAGAATGTCGTATTTTTCTTTTGTTACATCGTTTGGACCTATAACCATTGATGATTTTAGGCCTTTTACTTTTGAAAAAACTTTTTTGATTGTTCCTCTCAATTGTGTCATTGGAACAACAAGTGCGACGTTTAGATTTGATGTTTCAGAGTGCTCTTTTAAATACTTTATGAGATAAATAGCTAGAATTGTTTTTCCTGTTCCAGGCTTTCCGTTAATTATGAAATTTTCTTTCGAGCCAGACTTTATTTGATTGAAAATATCAACACAAACAGATATTTGATCATCGGTTAGTGCTTTATAGGGTGAATATTTAAACAAATCACTGTTTCGAATGTGAACCAGATCATTTTTTACCAGATTCATTTCTTGGAGTTTTTTCCAGATTGTTTCGAATTTTGCTTTGTATTTTTCCTTATCAAAATAATTATGATTTTTTAATCCTTCATTTCCGTTTTGCAAAAGGAAGGAACCTTCCGCAGAAATATATTGAATAAGCCATGATTCAATATCGAGCGTCGCAGAAACATTGTATTCTTCATCAGAAATGAGATGAATGTTTTTTAAATTTTGCCTATCTGGATTATCAAGATGCTCCTTTGTTCGTTGCTGTGCTCGAATTGTTTCCCCAACATAAGCCTCTTTTCCATTTTCAATCAAATAGACGACAGGCCAATTTTTACCAAATTTATATTTTCTAATTTGTTCAAAAGATTCTTTTTTAAATTGAAATGTTTTTATTTCGGACATTTAGAGTTTGTTATATTTAATGTGATTACCCTTTGCTTTCTCAACTGGGTACTTTTTGTTATTTTTTTCAATTTTTTGTTGCAATGCTTTTGCAATATCAATGTTCAAATCGTTTGCCATAATTAACATATAGCTGAATACATCTGCTAATTCATCGGCAATTTCTTGTTTATTTTCAATAACGTATTTTTCAATTTCTTTTTCGTTCTTCCATTGAAAATGTTCCATGACTTCTCCTGCTTCAAGAACAAGAGAAAGAGCAATATCTTTTGGATTGTGAAATTGCTTCCAGCTTCGTGCGTCACGAAAAGCTATCACTAGTATTTGTAAATCCTTCAAAGTTTTTGGTGAAGATTTTTTTGTCATAAAAAATTAATTTAGTTTCCTAGAACTTTATTACTTTTGCTGCTAATTTGTTTTTGTTCTTTTTTGCGACGAGATTCAATTATCTTTAGGTCTTCTTCTTGTTTTAAATGTTCGGGACGGATTCCACGAGATAAAAGTGTTTGACGAGTAGCTCTACTATTTTTTATAACTTCGGTATTCATCGCTTCTTTTCCACGGATATTATTTTCCTTTATATTGTGATCTGTCATTGCAAGAGCAAAGTCTTTTGCTTTTAATTCTACGTGACTATCAAAATCAGCAAGAGATCTACCTGTTGGTATTTTTCTGATTCTTTTTAACCGACTTGCCGGTATGCCACCATACAATGCTTCAATATGTTTATTTTTAAAAGTCGCAAATTCGACTGGTAATTTTATTCCTCGTTCATAAACAGTAGATTCAATTTTTCTTTCTGTATCCTTTAGTTTAGCTCTTGCTTCGAGTCTCTTATCCTCCTTTTCTCTTTTTTCTAGTAATTCTTGCTTCCTTGTTTGATTTGCAAAATATGTCTGAGCTAAAGCAACTTGTGATTTACGTGGATCGCCATTTTGAGCAATAAGATAACAAGCTTGTCTGGTTAGAAAATAATCCTCCATTGGACGTCCGCCAGAACTTTTTGCCGGCGCCGGCAAAAAGTGGCTTTCTACAATTTGATTACTTATTCTGCAAGCTTCTTTTGCTCGATTGATAGATTCATTAAATTTACTCCAGGTTGAGTACCCGAGAAGAGGCATTAGATCGCGAGCAGACCAAAATTCAATTGGATTTTGGTCTTGAGTAACTCTTTTAATCGATTCTAGATTGTCATGAATTTGTGTGAGATTTTTATCCATAAAATAAATAAAAATAATTATTTTAACTCCATTAGTAACCCTTCAATATCCAATGGTTCAGTTACCATTTCTACTTCTCCGTCATTTTTTACTTTCCAGGTATTGCGAGGACGGTCGGCGTAGAGTTCTATACCGTTTAGATCGGGGTCGTTGAGGTATATTGCTTCTGATACGCCGTGATCGGCAGTGCCTGTGAGCGGATAGCCTTCGTCGATGAGACGTTTGAGGACCCGTGCGAGTTCCTTTCTGTTTGGGTATAAAATGGCTGCATGATAGAGACCTGTGTGACCTTGGGGCGCAGGTGTTGCACCACGGCCTGCCCATGTGTTGAGTGCGATGTGGTGATGATAGCCTCCAGCTGAGAGAAATACGGCCGAGTCTCCATAGCGAGCTGTGACTTCAAAGCCTAGGATGTCTCGATAGAATGCGAGTGCACGATCGAGATCGGAAACGGTGAGATGTACGTGGCCAATAGTGACCTCTGGATGAATACTCATGTCGTAAGTATACGATATTTCTGGGAAAAATTCACTCCAGAATTTTTTTGACATATGTATGTATGCGTGTTAGTATGTTATTGAATATATTTTTTAAAATCAAAAAACCATTTAACAAATTATGAGTACAGCTTGGAGTTACGTTTTCGGAACATTTTTCTTTGTATTGTTTCCTATTTTTTATGTTTATATTGTTGTTTTTCAATTCAGGAAAACGATAATACAAAAACTAATAAATATGTATACATACAAAGATAAAGACTTTTCCGGATGGAAAGAAGAAATCTATCACGATTGGGATAGCCTAAACTACGGCAAATTTTTTGGGAGTAAATCCGGGTTTCTTTCTTTGCGGAAAGAATTTGTTTTTATTTTCGGTATTCCCTTTCTTGCTGGATTGTTTGGCATATTTTTGTTTGGAAATGTTCCGAGTAAAAACTCTGTCGAGACCGATCATAATATAATGCTTTGGTTGGGAATTGCAATTTGTTATTGCGGATTCGCGGTAATTGCAATGTTTTATCATCTAGTTCGATTTGATAATTACAAAATGCAGGCTTCTCAAAATAGGAATCTTAGAGAAGTACAAAACATTTTGAGGCCATAATTTATTTGTGCATCGAATCAAAATCCCCAAAGTAGACTTGTGTCTACTTTGGGGATTTTTTAATTCACAAAACTTTTATTCTTCAATCAATTCTACGTTTGCAGAAATCCAAACTTCTGGACTTACTGCGACGCCACCTGTTTCGATGACTGAATTCCATGATACGCCGTAATCCATACGGTTGATCATTCCTTCGATATCAAATGACATAACACGTTTACTATCCATTCCCTTTGTCGTTCCATTGAGAACTGCATTGAGTTCGATTGATTTTGTTACGCCTTTCATTGTGAAGTCACCAGTTACTGTAAAGTTGTCGTCAGGCTTTTTTGCAAATGCTGTTGATACAAATGTGATTTTTGGAAACTTGTCTGCGTCAAAAAAATCTGCGCCTTTCAAATGTCCATCGCGTCCTTCGTTTTTTGTATTGATACTTGCGACGTCTGCTTCAAAGGAAACCTTTGCGTTTGTGAGACTATCGTCATCGGATGTCATTGTGCCAGAAAATCCACCAAAAAAACCTTTCACTGTAGAAACCATAAGGTGTTTAACCTTGAAACCAATCTCTGAATGTGCCCCATCGATATTCCATGTACTCATGTGATTTTACGAAATCATGTCGCGTAACCGTCCATTGAAACGCGACGTAATTTTTTAATTAAATTACTAATAAGGACCTATATTGTATTGTGGATATTTCCTTTTGTAAAGCATTTGTTTGTGTTAGAATATTTGCATATGGAAAACAATAATTCAGGGCTTGATTATCAAGGGCAAACATTTTTAGAAAATATTAAAAGTAGATTTATGGTCGTGCTTGTGTTGTCGATTCTCGTGTCTTCGGCACTCGCAAGTTTGTATAATGTAAACAGTAATACAAGTTCTATGGCATATCTCGCCATTTTAACTCCAGTTTTCTTTGTACTTTCATTTGCTATTTTTGAAGCATGCAAAAAAGGTTTCAACAATTTGTTTTTGAAAATTGTTAGTATTGAACTTTTGGCTGGAATTGTTTCTTTTGTATTTCCACTTACATTTGTTGCGTTCTTCAAAACAATCGCATCACTTGGATTTCTCATGAAAGCTGTTTTGTTTATCGCAATCTGGGGAGTTCCTCTCGTTGCTGTCGCAACACTTCTCACTGTTTTGGTTGGTTCGTTTATGAAAAAGGCGTAATTTAATTAGCAAAAAATCCGGCGTTTCGCAAAGCGAAACGCCGGATTTTTGTATTAGTTGATCGCATTAAATTTTTGGAAACACATCGAGCAATTCATCTGAGTAATAGAAATCAGATCCAAGTTCTCCATACAAAACTGTTTTTCCTCCCAGTTGTATCGGTGCGCCACCGGCTACGGGTTCTTTGTTGGGAATTGATTTACTGAATCCGATATTAAAGAGTGTGACAATTGTTTCGGGGTTGTGAGAAATATCATATCCAGATTTTTGCCACTGTGCTTGAATTTCTTTGATATACAATGCAGTGTAGAGATATTGATAGTAATGATTTTTTTCATCAGTGAGACGATTATAGAGCTCTATATCGTGATTTGTATTTGGTGCGTACGCAATGAGCGCGTTCATGCCTTCACCTGGATACAAAGATGAATGTGGATTATTTGCGTATACTTCGATTGATTTTGCAGTATCTTGTTTGATTCCTGAAATACCCAAAGAAAATTGTGAAAGTGAAATGAGAACTTTGAGTGGTTCGAAATAACTTTTCCAAACTTCTCTATTTGATGTAAAAAATCGCGTCTGTTCGGGTGTGACCACAGCAGCAATCATGCGTGCTTGCACACCAGTTTCTGTAGAGACTTTATTGATGATGTCCTGGTCTTTTATCAAACCACCTTTTACTGTGACCCACTGTGGTGTTTGATTCCAATCGCATACTGTTTGTGTACTGTCGATACATGGAGCCGACACTGTGGTAGTCGCTGACTTTGTCGCAGGATTATTTTGCAAGAAAAATTTATTTCGATTTGTAATTGATCCACGTACATTAAATATTCCGTATTGCATGCCGACATATACAGAACTAAATGCAATTCCAATAAGCGCAAAAATACATACGATGCTTATCGTGATAATTTTTAGTATTTTTTTAATTTTTGCTACAGAAAAATAAGCCACGATGTATAAGGTTTGGATGTTAGATTGTAATATGACACACGAGTTATTTAGAGTATCGAGATTGCTTTTGCGATGCGCGTGAGGGTTTCGTCTTTGCCAATAATCCCCGCAATCGTAAATGGATCAGGAGAATGTTCTGCGCCAGAGAGACAATATCTAAACGGATGGAGAATCATTCCACGTTTTGCGAGTGTGTCTGCGTAATTCATTGCTTCAATTTTTATTGTGTCAGTATTCCATGAACTATCTGTAATTTTTTCAAGAAGTTTTGAAAGTATTTCTAGATATTGTTTGGTTTCTGTGCTTGTTGTTTCTTTGAAATTTAATTTCTCTGGTGTAATGTTTGGAATTTCAAAAAAGTAATCAAGCTCACCGTTTGTCACCATTGTCGCAACATCGCTAAATTTTTCGATACGTTCAATGATAAGTGGGACGAGGCTACGCAATCGTTCGATACTAAATTCACTTTCGTGTTTGATTGTCTCAGAAAAATATTTCAAAATATTTTTTTCTTGTTCCTCGAGCGAGAGTAGTTTGATGTGTTCGCGATTAATCCAGTTGAGCTTGTCGATGTTGTATCCTCCACCCGAACGTTGAATTTTTTCGAGACTAAATGCCTCGATAAACTCCTCGGGTGTCAAAATTTCTCGCTCATCTCCTGGATTCCATCCGATAAACGCAAGGAAATTCATCATTGCTTGAGGTAGGTATCCTTCCTCCTTGTAATCAAGTACATCTTTTGCTCCATCGCGTTTGCCAAGTTTCTTTTTGCCGCCCTCGGCCATAATTGGTGGAAGTGATGCAAAAAGTGGTGGTGTTATTTCGAGGGCTTCATAAATCGAAAGGAATTTAGGTGTTGAAGAAATAAATTCATCGGCGCGTGTGATGTGGGTGACACCCATTTCGAGGTCGTCGATAATGTGTGCAAAATTATATGTCGGATAACCGTCACTTTTGATCAAAATCAAATCATCGAGTGCTTCTTCTCCAGCAGATAATTCCCCTCGTACCAAATCATTCCAGACCATTTTGCGGATATTTGTAACTTTGAGTCGAAGTGGTTGTGTGCCATCCCATACTGGAGGATTCTCTGGTCGATAATCTCGATACAAAAATGGTTTACCTTCAGACTCTGATTTTGCACGAAATTCATCAAGCTGTTCTTTGGTATATGGATCAGCATATGCGTGACCTTTTTCTATAAGTATCTGTGCGTATTTTTTGTACGAATCGAGTCTCTGTGATTGGATATATGGAGCATGTGGTCCACCTATATCAGGACCTTCATCCCATGTGATTCCCATCCATTGTAATGATTTTATTATGTGTTCTATTGAGCCTTCAACTTCACGTTCTTTGTCGGTATCTTCAATGCGGAGAATAAATGTTCCACCCATTTTACGAGCAAATGCCCATGCAAAAAGTGCCGTACGAACGCTCCCGATATGCATATATCCGGTCGGACTTGGGGCAAAACGTGTTATGACTTTTTTGTCTGGGTTCATATGTACACTCTAGCAAAAATATGTATATTTTGCGAGTCTTGTACCTTATTTCTCGTGAGAAAGTGAAATGTCTATGAGTACTCGAGCTATTTTTTGAGCGGCGTCGGGTTGAGAGAAATTTTTGGCAGCTTCAGACATTTTTTGTTGGCGTTCTTTGTCACCTAAAATGCGTTTAATTTCAGCAATCAAAATTCCACTCGAGAGATTTCCCTCTTCGATTACTTCGGCTCCGCCGTGACGCGCATAATTAAATGCATTCTTTTTTTGATGGTCACCATTTGATTCCTCGATTGGGATGATAATTGCAGGAAGTCCCCATGATGCGATTTCAAAAATTGTCGAGCCTGCTCGTGTAATTACAAGTGATGCGGCACCGGCTGCCATTTTCATTGCGAGTGGACTGAGAAATGCAAACGGTAAAAAGCGATCTTTGAATTCATTATCGTGCAAAAAGAATTCTGCGCGAGCTTTAACCTCATTAAAATTATTGGCACCAGTTTGGTGGATGACTTGATAATCTTTAACGAGTGTTGTGATGATGTCGAGCACTGCGTCGTTTATAATTTCTGCGCCTTGCGATCCACCAAGTACAAGGATTGTAGGTATGTTGTGGTCAAGTTTTAAATATTCAAATGCCCCTTCAGTTTTGCGCTCGAGAATTGCTTTGCGAATTGGTTGACCTGTTTGTGCAACTTTGTCTTTTGGAAAAAAAGCACCTGCCTCGTCATATGATACTGCAATACGTTTTGCAAATTTTCCGGTCCACATGTTTACGCGTCCTGGATGACAATCTGATTCATGAATAACAACTGGAATTCTCAAAATTCGTGCCGCGAGTACTACAGGGAATCCAGAATATCCACCTTTGGAAAACACAACATCAGGATACAAAAGAAATAAAGAAAATAATGCACCAACGCATCCAAATGCAGTCTTAAAAAAATCAAAAAAGTTTTTTATTGAAAAATAAATACGTCGTTTACCAGCAGACACATACATAAATGTGATTCCGTTGGCAAAAAGTGCTTCTTTGTCATATGATTCATCGGCGAGATAATACAATTTGAGTCCGATTATTTTTTCGTTGTCAGCAATTTCTCGCACAGATTCTGCGACTGCGATAATTGGATAAAAATGTCCACCCGTACCTCCCCCTGTAAATGCGATTTTCATAATATGTATAAAATTAAATATTTTACTAAACTTTACGATCACGAGAAATTCCAAGAATGATTCCAACAACTGAGAGTGAAATAAGAAGTGATGTTCCACCTTGACTCATAAATACCAACGGAACTCCGGTGAGTGGAAACAATCCTGTGATTGATGCAATGTTCATAAATGATTGCAACGTAATAAGTATAACAAGTCCAGCTGCCAAGAGTCCACTAAATGCATCAGCAGATCGGCGTGCTATCCAAAGTCCACGCATTGCAAACAAAACATACAGAAGTACAACTACGATTGATCCAATAAATCCAACTTCTTCACCGATAACTGCAAAAATTGAATCCCCTTGCGGTTCTGGTAAATAACTAAATTTTTGAATACTTTGACCGAAGCCACGACCAGTCGCCTTTCCTGATCCAATTGCGATGAGAGATTGCTGTAATTGATATGATGATCCGTTGGGGTCATTTGCTGGGTTTAGAAATGTGGAAACTCGTTGTGTGAGATAAGGAGTACGAACTGCCAAAATGAGAAATATTGTAACGGTTACTCCTCCTAGCATGAGCAGGTGTTTCCATGGTGTGCCTGATAAAAAAAGCATTGCGATTCCTGTGGATGCCATGAGAATCAAACTTTTTGTATCTGGTTGCAAAAGGAGCACGCCAGCAATAATTCCTAAAATGACAATGACTGGCAAAATTCCAAAGAGTGGATTTTCAACTTTCTTTTTTGCCCACGAAAGCCATGCTGATAAATAAATTACAAAACCAATTTTTAAGACTTCGACAGGTTGCAATGATACACCCAAAATATTAATCCAGCGACGTGCTCCTCCGTGAGCAAATCCCAAATGTGGTACAAACACAAGTGCGGTAAGACAAATAGAACTTACGAGTATGATAGTTGCGTGTTTTCTCAAAAAAAGAATTGGAATTCGCGCAAAAACATACATTGCAATTAATCCACCAACGAGACCAAGTCCTGTCTGGCTCAAAATTGTGGCATAAAATTTACCTTCGTTTCGAGCGAGCACGCCCAGTGATGCAGAAAAAAAAGCTAATATCCCAGCAAAAATAATTATGCATGAGATAATCAAAAAAATATAATCAACTGGTTTTTTTTCTTTTTTCATTTATAAAAAATTAAGAAACAAGAGCAAAAACGATTCCAATAACCGCGCAAATGAGTGAAAAAACCCAGTATCTCATGGTGACTTTTTCACGTGTCCAACCTTTGGCAATAAAATGATTGTGAAGTGGTGCTACGAGAAAAACTTTTTTTCCATTACGGAATTTCTTTGATGTAAGCTGAATAATTACCGAAAGTGTCGTGAGTAATAATGGAAGTGCAATAATTGGAAGAAGTAATACTTCACCAGTCAAAAATGCGATAACTGTTGCCGTCGTGGTGAGCCCCATGGTACCTGTTTCAGAAAGGAAAAATCGTGCTGGTGGAATGTTGAACCAAAGAAACACGAGAAGTCCTCCCGTTACAACCAAAGAAAACGACGCCAAATCAATTTGATTGTGACTGTACGCAATGATCGAAAGCGCAGAAAAAATAATTGCAAAAACTCCTCCTGCCAATCCATCAACTCCATCGATAATTCCACCAGAATACATTGCAAGCATTGTAAGTACAAAAAAAGGAATAAATAAATATCCAAGGTTTAGCATGGTCGGGTCAAACGGAATATGAATTGAGGTCATTCCAAGTTTGAAATAAAACCAAAGTCCACCAACGATTCCAATACAAAAAACAACGAGTAATCGTTTGGAAAGTGACAATCCACCACCGATAAATGTTCCTCGATCGCGTGTGACAAAAAAGTCATCGATAAGTCCTACAAGCGATGCAGATATAAGTGTAAAAAGTGGTAACCATGTTTGATTACGACTCAAAAAAGATAATTTTGAAAAATTATATGGGAAAAATAATGACAATAAATAAAATCCATATATTGTAATGAGTACACTTGCCCAGACGATGATTCCACCCATGCGAGGTGTTTTGCGTGCTTCATCATTGTGTAATTTATTTGAAATCGTTGCTTCTCGGCCATCAATTGTTTTTGAGACACTGGATTTTTTCCATAATTGCCACTTGTACAAATAATGACTAATGATTGGTGTGATACCTATTCCGACAAAAAACGCGACGATTGTTGGAACAAAAATTTCTATTGCTTCATTCATGTGATTAGTTTTTTAGTTTATTTTTGAGTAATGTTCGTACAATTTCGCGTTCATTCCATGGAATTGCTCCGTGGTTCGTTATCATTGATTGCTCTGCGCCTTTACCAGTGATAAGCACGATGTCATCTTTTTTGGCGAGAGATAATGCTTTTTCAATTGCTTCTTTGCGGTCCAGAATTGCGAATAAATTTTTGTTTGGAGTTTTACCTGCAAGTTCAACCATAGTCGCAACATCATCAATGATTGTTTGTGGATTATCGTCGTATGGATCAACATCGGTTACGATTACATAATCTGCTCGCTGTGCAGATAGTTCTGCCATCGGCATTCGCTTTCGTGTATCTCTCCCTCCGCCTTCTGCACCAAACAAAATAATTATTTTTGAATTTTCTCTTTTCATTTCTTCGGCAGCCGAAAGAACCGCACCGATACTCACTGGTTCGTGTGCATAATCGACAAATAATGTGAAATCTTGTCCCTCGTTTATTTCCTCCATACGACCTGGAATTACCGCAAGTGATACTAGTCCCTTGCGAATATTTTCAGTTGGAATGTGCACAAGCGTGCCGACAATAAGTGCGGGAAGTGCATTGTATATATTGAATGCTCCAAAAATTGAAATTTTGAATGTTTCGTTTATTGCTGTGAATGACACGCCAATGGTTTCGTTTTTTATTTCTGTTGCGCGAATATCACCACTATCTATGCCATATGTTATTTTTTTGTCTGCTTCAAATTGCAAATAATATTTTGCATGATCATTGTCGCTATTTGCAATAATTGATCGAGGTACAGAAATGCCGCGTAGTTTTTTTGGTTTTTTGCTCAATGCTTGAAAGAGTTTGGCTTTTGCTTTTTTGTATAATTCAAAATTATTTTTGTGAGATGGCAAATGCTCTGGTGAGAGATTTGTAAAAATTGCAATATCGATTGGAATTCCTGCGTGACGGTATTGCTTCATTCCTTCTGAGGTCATTTCGATAACGACGATTTCAATACCCTTTTCTTGCATTCGCTTGAGATTTTTTTGAATAATGAATGCATCGGGCATTGTCATGTGATACGGATTGATTTCTTCGTCAGATCCAAAACGAAAAATCGCTGTTGAAATAAGTCCTGTTTTGTATCCACCTGCATGAAGTACTGACCACACGAAATTTGCAGTTGATGTTTTGCCTTTGGTGCCAGTCACACCGACGATGATCATTTTTTTTGCTGGGAATTGATATATGAGTGCAGCAACATGTGACCTTAGGAAATGCCCTGGAATTTTTATATAATCTGGAATTTTTTTCTTGAATGAATGCATAAAATTAGTATATTGGCTTATAAAGGTTTCGGATTTTCTATTGGAATTTCCTCCATGGTTTCAGCACCGAGTGCGGCTTTTTCAATTTCACCATGGATACGTTCATATTCTGGGAGGTCTGTGATGCGTGCTACGCCGAGCGATGCAAGTAATTGAATTGTTGGAATATACATAAAGCTCTTGCGGTCACGTGGATATGGTTTGCGCTCGATGAGTCCACGTACGAGAAGTGATCTCAAAATAAATCCAGAATTTACACCACGAATATAATCAATTTTTCCTCGTGTGATTTCATCGCCATACATTATAATCGACAATGTTTCGATCGATGCTTTTGAAAGCCCTTTACTCAATTCCTCTTTGTAAATTTTTTCGAGAATTGCACTTGCGTCTGGGTGTGTGCCAAGTGTTATTGCGTCACCTGTTTGCATAAGCACAACACCGCGTCCTTGAAGTTTTGATTGGAGCTCGAGAATCGCGGTTTGAATTTCCTCCAGAGGCTTTTCGAGGGTTTTGGAAAGTTCGATTGCTGTCCAAGGTTCAGCTTTGGAAAACAATAATGCTTCGATAAGTGATGATGTGTCCATATAATTATTGTTCTATTGTATCAGAAATTTGATGATTAGAATCTGTGGAATTTTCCTCAGTGACTTTTAATAATTCAATATCTTCGAAATCGGCGTTTTGAAGTGCATCCATCATGCCTTGACGTACAAGTTCAAGCATTGCCAAAAAAGATACAATGATGTTTCCCTTCATTGCGTCGCGGTCAGCACCCTGCACGGAATGTTGCCATTGTCGAAATGATACTCGGCTTGCTTGTGCGACACGTTCGGTGAGATTTGAAATCATTTCTTCGATGTTTATGATTTTGCGAATTCTGACCTGCGGAAGTATTTCTGGTTTGGGTACACGATTGACGACATCACTCGCACATAAAAAAATAGAATTAATGGAAAGCTTTGGATCAGGTGCAAATACAGGTGTAGAGATTTCTCTCTCTGGTAACATATAAATTTTTTTGATTCCATATTGTGCACTAATTTGAATTCCGATTTCACGAATGAGTGAATATAACGCGAGTCGTGATTCGAGATCTTGAATATCTTTTTCTTCTTCTTTTGTAACCACAAAACCTGGTAGAAGTGAACGAGATTTTATGAGAATAAGTGTTGCGGCAATCGAAAGAAATGATGTGAGTTCGGACAAATCATTTTTGTCCAGACTTTTTGCATGCGCAATATATTCATCTGTAACAGATGCCAAAGAAATTTCGTTAATGAAAAGTTTGCGTCCTTCCACGAGACTGAGAAGTAATTCAAGTGGTCCTTCAAACGTCTCGGTTTTTACGGTATATGCTGTTTTGGTGAGTGTTTCTTCCACATATGTATCATAACGTATTTTTGCAAAAATGCACTCTATGTTTGACAAAGATATATAGACTGATACACTGAAAATGTATTATGAATTTGAACGCAAATATTACAAAGATGTTTTCTTCACACCAATGGTCAACTACCTGCGGCTATTCTCGTCTATGTGACGACAGAAAACTAATCTTTGCGTTGGAATCCATCTAAACTCTCAAAATCCAATCTCCAAAATAAAAATTAGTTTTCTGCAAAGAAAACTAATTTTTATTTTTGTTCCCAAAAGTAAAAAGTTTCAAATCTATTTTTTATTCATTAAAAACTAAATACAAATTTATGTGCACAGTCAACAATCTGCATCCGAGTGAGCAAACTAGCCCACAAACCCGTGATCATCAATATGTCGATGTGAATGGGATGACTCAAATACATGTTCTTGTACAAGAACATGATATTGATGAAAATGGTAACAAGAGGTGGTATTGGCCAAATGTTGCTGTTTGTAACGGTGTAATAACCGTTGGACCAGATGCAAGGTATTTCTGAAAAGATATCTGCATATCAAAACGTAAGAATCCTGTCTTTTAATAACAGGATTCTTTTTGCATTTGATGAAATTAATTTTTTGAGAAAAAAAGTTTACTAAACTCTAAACCCTTTTTTACGAGATCAACTCGGAAATTTTCATCAAGTCCGTGCATATTACAGTCGTCGTTACCGAACGACACAAGCAATGTTTCCTTTTTTAAAATATTTTTGAAATCAGAAACGATTGGAATTCCCCCACCCACATATTTAACAATTGGTTCCTTTCCGTATGCCTCTTTTAGTAATTTTCGTACATGCATTGATTCTGGTCTATCCACATTGAGAAATACAGGATGACTGAAATCTGAACGCGAAATTTCAATTTTTGCATATTTAGGAGTATTGTCTTTGAGGTATTTTACTATTTGTGCGAATATAAAATTTGGTTTTTGGGTTCCTGTTAATCGAATATTGAGTCGCGCCTCTGCTTGTGCGGGGACGATGTTTGCATATCCTTCGCCAATATATCCAGTTTTTATTCCTGTGATTTGAATTGTGGGACGAAGTCCAGTTTGTGTAAAGAAATCTAATCCTTTTTCGGCAAGTAATGATTTAACTCCCGCAATTTTGAGAATATCTTTTTCGCTTTGAATTTTTTTATTTGAATTTTTTGTTGCGTTTGAAATTATGGGTGCGTCAGTATAAAACCCAGGAATTGTTACTTTGTTGTTTTTGTCGAAAAGGCCTGAGAGTATTTTTGTTAATTCATACGATGATGATGGTACTGCACCACCAAACAATCCTGAGTGAAGATTTGTTATTCCCGTAGTGAGTGTGACTGTCATATTAAATCCTCCACGAAGCGATGTTTCAATTGTTGGACTATTGCCAGTAATTTCTCCATCAGAAATCATGACATGATCAGCCGTTAATTTGTCCTTCATCTTTTTTACAAGTTCTGGAATTTCTGGGTTTGATGTTTCCTCGTTTCCTTCGATCATAAACTTTACATTGTATGCAAGTTTGCGAGCTTTGTGTAATTCACCCACGGTTACGATGTGAATTAAATTTTGTCCTTTGTTGTCGACGACACCGCGTGCATATAATCGTCCGTTTCGCATTGCAAGTTCGAATGGATTACTTTTCCATCCATCTTCTAATGCCCCGGGTTGCACGTCGTAGTGACCATATATAAGCACTGTTGGTAATTCTGGTGACACGACAAGTGATGCGTAGACAACAGGATTTGAAACCTTTCCTGGCCAAATTTCGACGGTAAATCCATATTCGGTAAGCACGTGATCTAACCATTCAACTGTCTTATTAATTTCGCCCTTGTAGGCCATATCTGTCGATATGCTTTTGAACGACACGTATTCCTTTAATAATTTTATGTATGTTTCAAACATAAAAATATTTTAGCATCAAATTATATTAATAACCAGCTTTAGTTGACTAAAGTACTTTAGTTTGCTAAAGTCGAGTAGTAATGGAATTTAATTGGAATACAAACGAAAAAAAACAATTTATCGAGGCACTGCTTTCGCTCGAAAACGCTGAGCAAGCCAAAAGGTTTTTGCGTGACCTCATGACTTCTGGAGAAATTGATGAATTTACAAAACGATTAAAAACTGCTCAAATGCTATCTAATAAAGTTCCCTATTCAACAATCGAAAAAGAAACAGGTTTTAGTTCGACAACAGTTGCTAGGGTTTCGAAGTGGCTTAATAATGGCAAGGGTGGCTATAAAGAAATTATTGCAAAGCTCCATCACCATCAAACTAAATCCTCAGCTGAAAAAGGATTGCTTTTGAAATAACCTTTCGAAACCAACCCCTTCTCAGTTGAGAAGGGTTTCTATTTTTGGAAACTAAATTTAAAAATTATTTCAAATCCTTTAAAAAATAAATAGCGTATGGAAATTTTAAAAGTTGATCTATCTGATCAAAATATCATTAAACAGATCGCTGTGTGTTACCAAAAAACATTCGGCGAACATCCCTGGCATGAAGGATATCGATGCCCCAAGTGTAATAAAAGTTTTTCTTTGATGTGCGCAAAAAAACTTTGCGATCATTGTAATCATGAATTAGTACTTTATTGGCCTTTGGATAAAATCGAAACTGATTTTATGTATGAGATGACCAAAGATAATGCTATTTGTTACGTTGCAAAAATGAATGATGAAATTATCGGATTTGCGTGGGGTTATCAAGTCATATTGAATCAAGAATTTGATTTGTATGTGAATGCGCCAGGTCTGAGTATGCAATTCGAAAATCGAAATTTCTTTTATCTCGATGAAATTGGAATAATTCCAAATTGTCAATGTAAAGGCATCGGCAAGAAACTTGCATTCGAAATTTTTAATTCACAAAGTTACAACGTACTACTTAGAACACTTAACAATACTCAAATGTCGTCAATGATTGAAAGGATGGGTGGAGAAAATATTTTTAATCTTCCTGATTCGCAAAAAATCATTATGAAATTAGATTTAGTTTAGTTGTGTTTAAAGTACAAAAAAACAAAATGCCCCCAATCAAGGAGGCATTTTTTTTATTTCTCAATTTTAATACCCATCTTCAGAAAGTCTCTCGTCGATTCGATTCATGTCTCGAGGAAACATTACGGCTTGGCGAATGTTTGGTAATTCTAGTAGTTGCATAGTAATTCGTTCTGCTCCGAATGCAAATCCACCTTCGGGTGGTACACCGTATTTAAATGCTTCGAGGAACATTTTTACTTTTGCTGGATCCATGTTCCATTTCTCGACATGATCCATGAGTTGTTTGTACTCGTTGATTCTGCGTCCACCTGAGAGCCATTCAACACCGCGACAAAGTAAGTCCACACCTTCATTGAATTCTGGATTTTCAGGATTTGGGTATACATAAAATGGTTTTTGTTTTGTTGGGTAACCGTATACGAATACGAAATCTGAACCGGTTTCGTTTTTGATTATTTCACACAATTCTCGTTCGTCTTGTGCATTGAGATCTTTTTCTCCGCGCACATCGCGTCCATTTGTGTCAAAAATCTTTTGCTGTGCTTCAGTGAGAGAAATTGTCGGAGTTTTTTCAATCATAGTTGGTAATGTTGCGCCGAGTAATTTCAAATGAGTGGCGTTTCTTTTGGCCACCTCACTCAAAATATACCGAACAGTTTCTTCGGCCATGTCGCGAATGTCGGTCCATGAATCAATAAATCCCATTTCGGCATCGAGTGAAACGATTTCGGTAATGTGGCGTGTGGTTGATGATGGTTCTGCACGGAATACTTTGTTGACTGAAAAGCATCGTTCAAATGCTGACATGACAATTTGTTTGTAGAGTTGTGGAGATTGTGTAAGGTATGCTTTTTTGTCGAAGTAATCAATTTTGAAAACTTCTGCTCCACCTTCGGCTGTAGCGGGCACCATTGCAGGTGCTTGAAATTCAAAGAAATTATTTTGCTTCATGAATTCGCGGAATGAATCGATGATTGTTTCTTGAACTTTGAATACCGCTTGAATTTTGGGTTGGCGAAGTACGAGCGCGCGATTGTCGAGTTCAGTGGTGAGTTCGAGATTGTATCCTTCGACTGACATATCAAATGGAAGTGCTGCTGCTTCAGACAATACTTCAATCCCTGTCACTTCAAGTTCCACATCGCCACTTGGGATGTTTGGATTGATGTTTTTTTCTGGGCGTTTGTTGACGATTCCGGTAACTTTGAGAACCCATTCACTACGGATTTCTTTGGCTACAACAATTGCATCGGCGTGGTTTGGTAGAACAACACATTGGACAATTCCGGTCATATCACGCAAGTCAAAAAAGACCATTTTGCCTTGGTCTCGACGTACGTCTACCCAGCCAGCGAGCATGATTGTCTCCCCAACCTTTGATGATAAATCCTTTGTGTAAATTCTATTTTTCATACAGATAATCTAACATAAATCAACATTTTAGACTACCGAAACCCATCGAGTGGTGGATGGATTGCTTCTCCAAGTGCTTCGATTGTACGACTAAAAATTGTCGTTATAAGTACAAAAATGACATATAACGGCGTAGCGATAATAAATGCGAATCTATCTTCTTTTTTCCAAATGAAATAATTTGTTTTGAATGTTCGAAAAAGTAAATTGATTGGCCAATAAAAAACTGCCAAGATTGAAGCAACTATAAATTTGAGTGCTTTAAAGATAATCATATTAGATTAAGCCAACTAATTTTTTAATTTCCAACATCTTTGATTGTGTGCGAGTTTTAATTTTTTGACCACCCTCTTCGAGAATTTTTGCAACGATTTCTGGATTTTGTTGGTAGTAATTATATTTCTCGCGCATTGGTGCGACAAATGATTTGATATCTTCTGTGAGAGTATCTTTGAGGATTTTGTATTTGCCTTTGTTTTCTGAATATAAATTTTCTAATTCGCTTTCAGGTCTAAAAAGTTTATGAATTGCGTACACGTTTTCGGGTCGCTCACCACTTGAATCTGTCACAATCGACATGACTGCCTTTGTGATTTCTTCGTCAGTTCCAAAAAGTGGGATGGTGTTGTCATAACTTTTGGACATTTTGCGTCCGTCGATTCCAGGAACGATTCCAGTACTTTCGAGAATGAGTGGTTCTGGAAGTTTGAATACGCCGTTTGAGGAATTGCTTGCCCATATACGATTGAACTTTTCTGCGGTATCACGAGCAAATTCCACATGTTGCTTTTGATCAGAACCAACAGGCACGACATCGGCATCTTGCATCAAAATATCTGCTGACATGAGCATTGGATAATCAAAGAGTCCGACAGTCGGTTCTTTTGCTTTTTGGTTTGCGTCCTTGTATGCAACTGCGCGTTCGAGATATGCGACTGTAGTTATGCAATTAAACATCCATGTGAGTTCACAAAGTTCACCACCGATCGCAGATTGTTGAAAGAGTGTAACTTTTGCAGGGTCGAGTCCGCATGCGAGATAGGTAGCTGTTACATTAAAAATATGTTTTTTGAGAGTTTCAGAATTTTGAACGGTAGTGAGTGCGTGAAGATCAGCAATAAATACATGTGCATCATAATCATTTTGCATATCAACAAATTGTTTGATTGCGCCAAAATAATTACCAACATGCATATCGCCCGTTGGCTGGATTCCAGAAAGTAATACTTTTTTCATATGGCAAGTATAGCAAAATTGATATAAAAATGAAAAGAAAATATATTAATTTACAAATATGAAATATGTTGCAAAGTATTACACAGGTTCCCCACAGGCTTTTCCATTTTTGTGTTTTTGAATATTATTTGTGCGTGATAGTATCTAGGGTATGGTACGCGATACACAACTACGAGTTCCTCCACAAAGTCTCGAATCTGAACAGGCTGTTCTCGGTTCTATCATGCTTCGTCCGTCTGTGTTTATTGAAATCGCTGATAAATTAAATGCCGAAGCTTTTTATAGCGACAAACACAAAAAGATTTTTGAAACGATGCTTGAACTTTCGACTCGCAACGAACCGATTGATTTGCTCACACTCTCGCATGCACTCAAAGAAAAGAAAATTTTGGATTCTGTGGGTGGTTCTAAATATTTGACTGAACTTTCTAATTCAGTTCCCTCCTCTACAAACGCAGAATATTATGCCGACATTATCGAACAAAAATATATTTTGCGTCGATTGATTGATTCTGCAAATGTACTTTCTGAGCTCGGATATGACACCAAACAACAAGCGGTGGAAGAAATTCTCGACATTGCGGAAAAAGAAATTTTTGCAATTGCTGAAAGTCCAAAGCGTGCCAAATATCTCACACTCAAAGATACACTCGGTGAAGCATGGACTCGTCTCGAACGTTTGCATGAGACCAAAGGTGAGCTTCGTGGTGTGCCGACAGGATTCAAGGCACTCGATGATTTGCTTTCTGGATTTCAAAACTCCGACCTCATTATTCTCGCAGCACGTCCTTCGGTGGGTAAAACAACTCTCGCCCTCGACTTTGCACGTCTCGCTGCAACCAAACACAATATTGGTGTAGGAATATTTTCTTTGGAAATGAGTTCTCAGCAATTGGTAGATCGTATGCTTGCGGCCGAGTCTCGTGTGAATGCATGGAATTTGCGTACTGGTCGGCTTTCGTCTGATCATGATTTTTCACAATTGCAAACTGCGATGGATAGTCTCTCTCGAGCGCCAATTTATATTGATGATCAACCGTCGAGTTCTATAGTGCACATTCGTTCTGCATGTCGTCGAATGAAAGCTGAACACAATATTGGATTTATTATCATCGACTATCTCCAGCTCATGTCGACAAGTAAAAGTTACGACAGTATGGTTAATCAAATCACGGAAGTTTCTCACTCGCTCAAAGCGCTCGCGCGCGAAATCGATGTGCCAGTGCTTGCGCTCTCACAGCTCTCACGTGCAGTGGAAGCCCGTGGTGGCGAACCTCGCCTCTCTGACCTCCGTGATTCAGGATCTATCGAACAGGACGCCGATGTGGTTATGTTTATTCATCGTGAAGACAAACACAACAAAGATGCTCCACCAAACATCGCAAAGATTATGATTGAAAAGCATCGTAATGGTCCAACTGGACACATCGAGCTCTTTTTCGACGAAAAAACATCGAGCTTTTTGCCAATTGATAAAGGTAACATGGATGCGTTTTCTGATGCTGTACAAATGACCACTTCCAAAGGTGGATTTGATGATGTTGATTTTTAATTTATATGGATACGCTTAAAAAATTACAAGAATTATTCAAACGATTTCCAGGAATTGGTGAACGCCAAGCAATGCGATTTGCATATTTCCTCGCGACAGCTGATCGCGGATATATCGATACACTTACCGAAACGATTGAAGCGTTAAAAATGAATGTAAAGCGATGTGGACGATGTTTTGCATTGTCTGAAAAAATTGTAAACGGTATGTGTATTGTTTGCGCTGATCCAAAGACAAATAAAGAGCAATTGCTTGTGATTGAAAAAGACGCTGATCGCGAACGATTCATTAAATCGCGCACATATAATGGAACATATTTCGTATTGGGTGGACTCGCGCCAGCAATCGAAAAGGATTTTGCTTCACATATACGAACACGAGAACTTTTGACGCTTATTTCAAAAGAAATGAATCAAGGCTTGAGTGAAGTTATTTTGGCATTATCGGCCACTCCTGATGGTGAACGCACAAATGCGCTTCTCAAAGTCGAGCTTGGCAAAATCTCGGAAGATACATTAAAAGTTTCCATTCTCGGAAAAGGTCTCTCGACTGGAACAGAGATTGAATATTCCGATGCAGACACACTGCTCAATGCATTGCAATCGAGACGGTAAAAAATAAAATGTGCACAAAAAATTCCGCCTGATAAGGCGGAATTTTTTGTGCTTTGTGAGCTAGTTTTAGATTTATTTGATTGCTGAGATTTTGACTTCTGAGTAAGGTTGGCGATGTCCATTCTTTTTGTAGTATCGGCTCTTTGCCTTGTATTTCATAACTACCAAAGTCTTTGCTTTTGCGTTTTCTTGGAAAATACCTTCCACAACCGCACCTTCGATAGTAGGAGCTCCGATTGTTGTGTCTTTACCGTTGTCCACAAGGAGAACATCCTTGAAAACAACCTTATCACCTTTCACATATTCACCAGGAAGCTTTTCAATATGAACAACATCTCCGACTGATACGGGATATTGCTTGCCTCCGGTTGCTATAATTGCGAATTCTTTCATACAAGAGCCATTTTACACGATAGATTAAAAAAGTCAACAATCCCCTTGTGTTGAAACCTAATAAAATAAAGGTTATAATATTCGCATATGATTTCACGTTATAATCACCAAAAAATCAACTGGATTGACCTTGAGTCTCCCACTCACGAAGAAATTGTTACTATCGCCGAAGAATTTGATTTACACCCTGTCGTTTCGTCAGAATTACTTAATCCATCTGAACGAGCAAAGGTAGACGTGTATTCAAACGCAATTTTTCTCGTGCTTCATTTCCCTATTCGCAATAAAAAGACTGAACGTGTAGAGGAAACTGAAGTTGATTTCGTATTGACTGAAAATAATTTGATTACAACCCACTACGAGCTTGTCGACCCACTTCATGAGTTTGCAAAAGTATTTGAAGTTGGAAGTTATTTGAATAATGGCAAAAACAATACCCACGCTGGATTTCTTTTCTTTTTTGCTGTTCGAGAATTATACAAAAATTCTCTTTTTCTTTTGGAATCACTTGGTCATGATATTCGCGATATCGAAAAACAGATTTTTGCCGGCAACGAAGCCGAAATGGTTGCCAATATTTCAATGATAAATCGAGCACTTATCGATATCAAACAATCAATGCGATACCACAAAGAAACATTGAAATCATTTTCTCAAGCATGTATCAAAATGTACGGTGAAGATTTCGCATATTACTTAAGTGCAATCGAAGGTGAATATGAACGTATAGAGCAACTCGCAGAGGAATCTCGTCAAATGATTCGTGATTTACGAGAAACCAACGATTCTCTCCTTTCAGCCAAAACTACTGCGACAATCAAACGTCTCACTGCGGTAAACGTCGTTGTGCTTCCAATCATGCTTATTATTTTTATTTTTGGTATGAACTCTGTTTATTTGAGACTCGACGATATCAAATCAGTTACGGCTGTGTTTGGGGTAATGCTTGTTGTCGGTCTTATTTCGTTTATCTATTTCCGATCAAAAAAATGGCTTTAAATCTACACAATTCTCTTTCTAAAAAAGTAGAAAAATTTAATCCAATTCATGCAGATCATGTTGGAATGTATACGTGTGGTCCTACTGTGTATGATTATGTACATATTGGTAATTGGCGCACATATATTTTGAGTGATGTTGTCGCGCGTGTGCTTGCGTACAATGGCTACACCGTTTCATATTATATGAATATCACTGATGTCGGACATTTGACTGGTGACAATGCTGGTGATGCCGATACCGGTGAAGATCGAATGGAAAAGGCCAAGCGTCGTGAAGGAAAAAATGCATGGGAAATTGCATTATTTTATACCGCAGATTTTGTTGATGGTTGGAATAAATTAAACCTCAAAAAACCAACTGCATGGATGAAAGCCACAAGTTATATTCCTGAACAAATTGAACTAGTAGAAAAACTTTTTTCAAATGGACTCGCATATCAAATTAGTGATGGAATTTATTTTGACACCGTCTTGTACGAAGAAAAAGGTTATGTGTATGGAGAACTTTCAAATTTGGACAGCATCAAAGCTGGCGCGCGCGTGGAATATAATCCAGAAAAAAGAAATCCTCGAGATTTCGCATTGTGGAAATTCAGTCCTGTAAACGAAAAGCGTGATATGGAATGGCAGAGTCCTTGGGGTGTTGGATTTCCCGGATGGCATATTGAGTGTTCGGCAATGAGTATGAAATATTTGGGTGAACAATTTGACATTCATGTTGGCGGTGAGGATCTAAAGAGTACACACCATCCAAACGAAATCGCACAAGCGCAAGGAGCTACAGGCAAGCATCCTTTTGTCGCGTATTGGATGCACGGTGCGTTTTTGCAGGTTGATGGTGGACGTATGGGTAAAAGCTTGGGTAATGCATTTAATTTGCATGATATAGAAAAAAGAGGCATTAATCCCCTTTCACTTCGTTATTTTTATTTCACAGCCCATTATAATTCACACCTTAATTTTACATGGGAATCATTAACCGCCGCTGAGAATGCACTCAAAAATTTATATTCATATATACATGATTTGGGTGACGAAATCGGAAATATAAATATAGAGTATAAAAATAAATTTACTGAATGTATCAATAATGATCTCAATTTACCTCAAGCTCTCTCGCATATGTGGGAGTTGCTAAAAGACAAAGATATCAGTAATGCTGACAAAAAAGCCACACTTTTTGATTTTGATACTGTGTTTGGTTTTGGATTGGATACAATAGTGGAAGAAGAAATTCCACTCGAAATTTCTAAACTTTCAAACGAACGTGATATCGCTCGTGAAAATAAAAACTGGGCTCGTGCGGATGAGCTTCGATTAGAAATTGAATCACAAGGATACAAAGTAAAAGATTCTGAAAATGGAACTCTCGTTACAAAGTTTTAAAATCCGTACGTAAAATATCCGTACAAAATAATAACGAGAATTATCAAAAGAATTATCGAAAGTATAAATTCATCTTGTTTTGTCATAAGCAATATTATACACCTTTAAATTCGATACTAAATGTAGAACCTTTACCAACGCCTGGTGAGTCAATTGCAATGTGTCCACCGTGTGCTTCCGCAATTTGCTTGGCGAGATAGAGACCAAGTCCAGAACCACCGGTATTTGTTTTGCCACCTTCTCCACGAGAAAACTTCTGGAAAAGTTTTTCTTTTTCTTCGGGTGAAATTCCCATACCTGTGTCGGTAACTGCCACACGAATCATATTGGTAGCAGTATCTTTCAAGAGATTAACTGTAATACCACCTTGTTGTGTATATTTGATTGCGTTGTCGACCACGTTGAGAATAACTTGGCGAATTTTTTCCATATCACCATTGACTGTGTATGGAGATTTTTTGTCTGTGACAAAATTGAGATACAAGCCTTTCTTTTGTGCGGTAATTGAAAGGTCTGTCGAAAGATCACTCGCAGCCTTTTCGATATCAAATGGAGCCATTTCATATTTCATTCCACCAGCTTCGATTTTGGAAACGTTCAGCAAATCTTCCACGACTTTTGTCAGGTGATTACTTGATTGAAATACGCGATCAATTGCTTCCTTTTGTTTTTCATTAACTTCCCCAAACGATCCTTCGAGAAGCATCGATGTGTATCCTTTAATTGCAGTAAGCGGACTACGCAATTGATGTGATGCGAGCGACAAGAATTCCGTTTTAAGTTTATCCAAACTTTTTAGTTTTTCGTTTGCGTCCTGGAGGGCTTCATACGTAAGCGATTTATCAAATGCCAAAGACACCACGTTTACGATACTTCCGATGATATCTTTTTCATAGTCAGGTAGTAATTCATATTCACGATTCATTGTAATAATGAGCATTCCCAAAATTCGATCACCGAGCGCGAGTGGATATATGATAGAGGCTTTGAGGTGTGCTCGATCTGCAAGCATTTTAATATCTTTTTCTTGTAACACTCCATTTTTCAAAAGAAATCCAAATTGTTTATCCAAAATTGGAGTCTTTTTTACAACAATTGAGTCAAAAAAATCTGATTTTGAAACTTTTTCGAGTGCAACTTGCTTATCTAAATCGAGGCCAGATAATCGAAGTTGTTCCTGATATCTTTCTGAACGAATTGCACCGATTTGCGTCATGGTGTCGGCTTCTTGTTTGTATAAATAAATAGAAACCGATTCATAGTTGAGTGCTTCACGAATTGATCCAGAAATATTTTTTGCCAACTGATCAGGTTTCAATGTCAAAATACTAATTTCATACAAGTGTCCGAGAAGCGACAATGCTTTATTTTTGGTCGCAAGTTCTGTGTTGCGCTTGTATAGAAGCGCATTAATATCGAGTGGAGAAAGTTGCTTGTCTAAGTTTTCTGGTACCGTTAAGGTATTTTTTTTGTGTGTGAAAAGTGATGAAAAAATCATGGTGAATATTTATTGTAATGTTGGTAGTGATGTATTATTTGTTTCTACTTTTTCTTCTAGAAAAAACATAGAACCAAATGTTAACAAGAATAAACTGAATGTAGAAAGTAAGTCGGCAAAATTTCCGTTAAAAAATGTAGCTCGTGTTGTAGTGTACGAAAAAAGAAAATCAGAAAAGAACATTGCAACAAGTCCGATAAGTACAAGGACAATACCAAATTTATATTTTTTCATCAAAAAATTAAAATACAAACCAGAAATTATAACTGAAAGACAGAGGCCTATAAAATCTCCAATTGGATATAATATATCCAAAACAGTTTTGATCCAATAATCATGCGGTGTGATTAATACACCAGATTTACCAATTGTAATTAGGAGATAGTACGAAAAGACAAAAATAAGTATTGGCATTATTGCAACAAAAAATTTCGCATATTTATTTTGAATTCCGAGATCTGCTCCAGCACCTCGAGACAAAAATATTGCACCGATACAATAAAAGAATTCGCTCGGTGCATATCCGAGATCGGCAAGTGACGGATATGGCACACTCATGTGCAAAAAGAAATTATAATATGACCAAATTGCCCCACCGAAAGCCCAAAAAAGCAAACCAAGTCCCATAAAAAATAAACCTTTATATATGAGATCGCTCGCTCCTCTCCATTGTTTGGATTCTATAATAATAAATATTCCTCCAGTAAGTGGAATGATATTAGTAAGTGCAGAAAATAAATAATTAAAATTTGTGTTTTTGGATCCAGACAACAATAAAAAAACCCAAAAAAGTATTAGACCAAACATAAATGCCGCACAAAATTTTTGTATTGTTGTTAATTTCATAAAATTTATTCATTTATTATATCATACAAAATTTTATTTTTAAATTTTATTGTGAATACCCATCACTAAAAATTTATGATATTATCTGCTCATGCCACAATCAATTATAAATACAAAAAATCCGGCCGAGGCCGACGTGCATATTATTAGTGCTCCATACGACGCAACTGCGTCATTTCATAAAGGTACTGCCGAAGGTCCACGAAAGGTCGTCGAATGTTTGCATACGCAAATTGAATTTTTTGATAAGCGTTTTAAAGTTGAATCTACCGAGAAAATTAAAATTGCTGAAACTGAAATTGCTGGATTGCAAAAAATGAATCCAGAAAATGCTCATAATGCAGTTGTGTCTGCGTGCGAAAATAGTAAAGCACCACTTACCTTTTTGTTGGGTGGTGAACATTCAATGAGCTTCGGTTCACTTAAAGCTCTCGCCAAGAAACACAAACCAAGTGATGTGACGATTTTTCAAATTGACGCTCATTGTGATTTACGTGTTGATGACAGCGACTATACTGACGGCGAAGCAACACAATACGCACACTCTGCAGTGATGCGACGTGCGCATGAAATGGGATATAAGCTCGTACAGGTTGGAATCCGTGCGTTTTCAAAAGATGAATACGAATATTTTATAAAAAATAAAAAGACTATTGCGACATTTCCATGGGGCGCAACGAAACCAAATGGTCAATTAATTGTGCCGACAATTCAAAAGATTCTTGCGTCAATCAAAACAAAGAAAGTATATATTTCAATCGATGTAGATGGAATTGACCCTGCGTATATGCCAGGTACTGGTACACCCGTACAAGGTGGACTCGAATGGTGGTACACACTCAAACTTCTTGAAACAATCATCGAGAAGCGCACACTTGTGGGTGCCGATGTGGTAGAAGTCTCCCCTGTTGCCGATAACGTACTTACCGAATACGGTGCAGCACAGATTGTTTATAATATGATTAATACGTTTTATAAATCAAAATTAGTTAGTAAAAAGAAATAGGTTTGAAAAAACAAAAAAACACATTACCTTTCGGACACGGAAATTTTTCTGCTGAAAAATTTCCTGGTTTCCGTCGCCGTCGCTCCTCCAAACGACCTCAAGGTAATGTGTTTTTTGTTTTGCTTACGTGCAAAATTAATTTGCGTATTTTGCGATAAGTTCGTTAGCAGCTTCTGGGTTTGCTTTTGCTTCGAGAAGCGCGTTGATCATAAGCGGCACACAAATTGTTGCATCAGATTCAACGACAAACATTGGAGTGTCTTTGGTAAGTTTGTCCCATGTAATCTTTTCGTTTGGAGTTGCGCCTGAGTATGAACCGTATGATGTTGTAGAATCAGAAATTTGGCAGAAATATGCCCATGGTTTTACATCCTTTACCTCCATATCGTATTTGAGTGATGGCACGACGCAGATTGGGAAATCTCCTGCGATTCCTCCACCGATTTGGAAAAATCCTACACCTGCTCCCTCTGACATTTTTTGATATTGATCATAAAACTCGCCCATGTATTCGATTCCAGATTTTGCAATTGATGCACTGCATTCACCTACTTTTACGTGTGATGCAAAAATGTTTCCGAATGTTGAGTCTTCGTATCCAGGTACAACGATTGGAATGTTTGCCTTTGCAGCTGCGAGTAACCAGCATTCTTCTGGATTACCTTGATAATCTTTGGGATCAACTTGTTGGATAAGTTCATAAAAATATTCATGCCAAAATCGGCGAGTGTTTTCTGCGGTTGCCTTTTTCCATGTTGGAACGATTTGCTTTTCGACAACGCGAAATGCTTCGTCCTCAGGAATACTTGTATCTGTGACACGGCGCATGCGGTTTTCCAAAATTTTTGTATCGTCTTCTTTTGTAAAGTAACGATAATCTGGGAAATCTTTGTAATGATCATGAGCAACGAGACGAAAGAGTGATTCTTCGCAGTTTGCACCAGTCACTGACATTCCAGAGATAAGTCCTGCGCGGATTGCAGGCGCAAGTGTGATGCCGAGTTGTGCTGAACTCATTGCTCCAGCTACAGCCCAAAACATTTTGCCACCTTTTTCGGTGTGCTTCCAATATGAAATTGTTGCATCACGAAGTGCTCGTGCGTTAAAGTTTTTGTAATTTTTTAATATAAATTCGAACGTTGGTAAATTATTATTCATGTGTGTAATTTTATACCTAATAAATTAAAAATGCTACCATCCGAAATTCTTTCCAACTTCATCGGCACTTTCTCTTTTGCGAGCGACAACTACGTGTCCGTTTTCAATAATGATTTTCATTGGAGAAGAAAGTAAACAGTGTTTCATTGCAAGTGATGCTTGATATGCACCAGTGTCAAAAACAACAACATACATTGATTGATCGCTGTCATGATCATAATCAGGAAGTTTAACTGAACCGTTTACTCCAGTATAGATATCATCAGAATCACATGTTGATCCTGCGAGCCATACATCATTTAAATCTCCATCACCACGATTGTTTACTGGAGCGATCGCCCACTTTTGTTTGATTGCCCATGTGTCACACAAATCATTCATAAAGCTTCCGTCGATCACATACCATTTTTTTGCAACTGGTTTTTTACCGTTTACTTTTTTTGTATCAATTACTTTGTATATTGTAATTTGTGCTGGAGCTACGATGTATCTACCCCATTCACAGATCAAGTTTGGATGAGCGACTCCACGTTTATCAGCTTCTGATTTGAGAAGTTCAAAAATTTTCTCCATTAATTTTTCAACGGGGTAACTTTTTGTTCTCTCGTACGGAATTGGCATTCCTCCGCCGATATCGAGTGTATCAAGTGATGGATTTATTTCCTTGAGTTTAAAGAATACATCAAGTGCGTATTTGATTGGCCCGAGTACATCATTAAGCGTTTCGATTTGCGAACCAATGTGGTAATGCAAAATTTTTAGATTTTTGAATTTTCCCATTTCCAAAATATCTTTTGCTGGAAATCCAAAACGATCAATTGTTTTGTTCCAGATTGAATTTGCTTTTACAGGCATATCCAAACGAATACCCACGTCGTATCGTGAATGTTGCAAAAGCTTGAGTTCACTTGGACCTTCAATGAGAGGAAAAACTTTCGTTCCTTTGTGTTGAAGTTCATCAATCAAATTCATATATTTATCTGTTTTTGGCCCGTTGCAGAGAATTCGAATATTTGGATTGAAACTCTCGGCTTCGAGCATCTTTTTGATGAGCCAGAGGTCATTGTATGAAGAAGTTTCGAGGTGTGCACCTTCACCCACAAGCGCCATGACGACTTCTTTGTTTTGATTAACCTTCATTGGGTAATGGTAAAAAAACTTACCTTGGTAGCCAATTTTTTTGGAAAGTTCTTTATTTAAATCTAGAAAGTCTTCGAGACGTTCCTCGACAACAAATGGCATGAGAATCTCGAGCGAGGTTCCCATTTTTTCTGCCAAATATCGTACGTTATAAATATTATGACCTTCTTTGATAATAAGATCACCATCTTTATTGAAATCAAAATACTGTGTGTTGTATTCTTTTGAACCGATTTTCCAAAGTTTTTTGGAAAATGATGAATTAGGTTTCATTTCTCGTAAAAAATTGTTTGTACGCTTGTCAGGCTTATTTTTATAATGCGAAAATTATATCACAACGAAATCATTTGTAAAGCAAGTTTGCTCATTTATCCACAGCTGTATAGACTTTAAGATTGAAATCCAGGCAAAAATTGCTCAATAATCATTTGTCCGATTGCGATTGTAGGACCGGAATTCTCCTTTTTTGGATTAACTTCAACCAAATCCATTGAGAATAATTTACCTGAATCAATGATTGGTTTGATGCATTGTGTGACCATTTCGACTTCGAATCCGTCTGGGTTGGGTGTGCCGGTTGCGCTCACAATTGATTGTTTGAATACATCAACATCAAATGTCACATGTATTACATCAACATTTGCGCAGAGATCGGCGATTTTTTTGATCATGCCTGTGATATCTGCTTCAATCATTTTTGAATCAATCGTTGCAATATTTTTTTCTTTGATGAATCTCACCTCCTCTTCTTCGATGATTAGATTTCCAACATATAAAAAATTATGCGGATCAATCTTTACATTTACAACTGACGCAATCGACTCATCGTCAAACTTCTCAAAAAACGGTCGGAGCCACATCCCATGAAAGTTCCCCGATGGGCTTGTTTTTTGTAAATGCAAATCCGCGTGTGAATCAAAACTAATGATGCCGACCTTTTTGTTTTTATGGTAACGAAGTAATCCGAGAAATGTTGCATATCCGACACCATGATCACCACCGATAGTAATCACACCAGAATATTTTTTGTGTTCGAGCATATGCTCAAGTTCGTTTGCGAACGCTGCGGATTCTTCGGCGATAATGGGATAGTATGTTTTTGCATCGATATGGTCTGGATCAGAAAATGTGTAATCGAAAAGGTCTACTGAATTCGTTTGTTCGATTTTTTGTAAAAAATTTGCATCGAGTACTGCGTCTGGGCCAGTCTCGACACCCAAATTAAGTTCGACTCCTCCGTGAGGAATAAATTTCATACCAAGCCTTGAAGATGCTTTTGCGATAAGTAAATGATTCATAAATAAAATATTAGCGATACATGGTGATAATTGCACTAACTAGGTTTGAAATATCCGTGAGATCTTTGGTTGAAATTCGCTCACGAGTAGTGTGTGCAAATTGCGTTCCCTCAGCAATCACAAGCGTTGGTATACCAAATCCGTTGAAATGGTTTGCATCACTTACTGACTGTGGACGCATCATATGAACTTTTCTTCCAATATTTTCGAGTGCTTGTTTTGCATTTGATACAAGAATTGATGATTCCTTGTGTACATATCCAGCTGCGTAATTTTTAAAAACAAAATCAACAGTATATTTTTTGTTTTCTTTTTTAAATGTTTTAAAAAAGTTTTCAATTTCTTTTTTCTTTAAAATAAAAATTTTTTTATCGAATGAACGAATTTCACCTTTTATTTCTAGGTTTCCAGGAATTGTATTGACGCCAGTTCCCATAGACACCATTCCGATATTTATAGTACCGAATGCTGGATTGTTTTGAATATATCCGCATGGTATGCCTTCTACGATATTTTTTAAAATTGGAAATACTGAATTTGCCTCGTGTGGTGTTGATGCGTGTGATGCAACTCCAGTGATGATACAAGAAAAATCTTGAATGTAAGGTGAAGCAGTAACAATACCTCCGAATTCAAATGGTGCATCAAAAATATATCCGACAGGCGCGGTAATTATTTTGGGATTAATAAATTGTGAGTTCATTATCGTTTCTTCTTCTGTTGTAAACACAAGTTCAATTGATGGCAGGGGGCTTATATTATACGTAGAAATAGCATGCAAGATTCCTGCGAGACTCGCCTTATTATCTGCACCCAAAATTGTTTTTCCACTACTTGTGAGATATCCATTTTTTTCAACACACACAATTCCTCTACCTGGTTCTACGGTATCTAGATGTCCGGAGAAAAAAACTTTTGCTGGTTTTTTGTTATTTGTGCGAATAACTAAATTACCCAACTTATCTTTTTTGATCGAAAAATTATGTTTTTCTGCCCATGCGATAATGTATTGAGATATTGCAGATTCTTCTCCGCTTGGACTATCAATCGAAACAAGTTCTTTAAAAATTTGTATGATGTTCATATACAAAAAGAATATAAAAAAAGCTTGCAGATAGCAAGCTTTTTAATATTAATTAAAAATTATAACCAAATTCAGTGAACTGCATTTTGCAAAAGAAAAAATTTGTCTACACATTTTTGACCGTTATTCAGTTTGTCTTTGTTTGGGCAAGAACAAATCTGGCAAAAATTAAAGAAATCTTGATGAACATTATTTTGTGAAATTAATTCATATCCCATTTTTTTAAAAATTGGAGCTGAATTACTATTTGCGACAGCAATAACTTTTTTTCCTTCAAGTTTTTCAACTAGAAGTGTCTGTTCGAGTAAATGCTTGCCGATTCCACCTCTCTGAAATGATGTATGGACAGCCCACGATCCAAACTCAAATGAGCCATCGGGATACTCAGCCGTAATAGCTGAACATCCAACAAAATGTTCTCTTGCAAAGGCTACGAATAAAAATCCGTTTTTTGCTAATTCTACCAATCTTTCAAACTTTGTTGGTATAACACCAATCTGTCTAAAATGATATAGGAGAGTTTCAATTTGACGAATAATTTTTGTTTCTTTGGGCTTAACAGCCCGAATGAAGATATAATTTTTAATTTCTTCGATCTCGATTCGTAAGACAGTCATAATAATATTTTTGAGTGTGTGAATGAATATGTTTTTTTAAAATATTACCAAACTCACACCATATGTCAAGGATTTTGGCAAGGGAGTATGAATAATGCTTGTTTTACAACCCCTCTTCTTTGAGTGTTTCGATAGCTTCTTTTGCTTTTTTTGAAAGTTTAGTTGGGATTTTGACGATAACTTTGACGATCAAATCTCCTCGTTTGCCGCGGTTTGATGGAATGCCTTTTTCACGAATGCGAAGTTGGGTGCCTGATGCAATTCCTTCAGGAATTTTCATTGTTACTTTGCCGTCGAGTGTTTCGATTGGGTGTTCGGCACCGAGAATCGCTTCTGAAAGTTTGATTTCGAGATCCATATACAGATTTAAACCTTCGCGAGTAAACACAGGATGACGTGTGATATTTATTTTAATATACAAATCCCCTGCTGTGCCATTTTTGATTGCTTCGCCGAGGCCTGCCATGCGAACCATTTCGCCTGGTTCAATACCAGCTGGAATTTTTATTTCGATTTCTTCTTCTTTTTTCTTTACACCTGCGCCTTTACATGTGACACACATATCTGCGGGAACTGTGCCTGAACCATTACAAATATCACACATTTTTGTAGTTGCAAATGTGCCGAGTATTGAACGTTTTGTTTCTCGAATTTGTCCTTTACCATTGCAGTGCGAACAGGTTACTTGTTTGGAGCCTGGTTTACCACCTGATCCATGACATGTGTCACAGGTAGATGTTTTGGTCAAAAGAATTTTTTTGGTAATACCAAATACGGCATCGGCAAATGAAATTGTAATTTCTGTAGAAATATCGCGTCCGCGTCGCCCTGCTTGTGATCCCCCATGCATACCACCGCCGAAAAAATCAGAAAATATGTCTCCGAGATCACCCATATCAAATCCAGCCTGGCCTTGAAATCCAGAAAAGTCGAATCCGCCCATATTGCCCTGAAATCCGCCCCCACCGCCACCACCGAAACTTGGGCCGTCTGCGCCAAATTGATCGTACTGGGCGCGTTTTTGGTCGTCTGAGAGCGTTTGATAGGCCTCATTTACCTCTTTAAACATTTTGTCGTCGCCTTTGTTTTTGTCTGGGTGATATTTGTGTGCGAGTTTATGGAATGCTTTTTTGAGCTCATCTTTGGATGAGTTCTTTGAAACACCTAATACTTCGTAATAGTCTTTTTTTGCCATATTGATTTAGTGTGAATTAACCTAATAATTCTTTAAGGATTTTGGAAGCCATTGCCGGATTCGCACTACCTTTGGTTTCTTTCATAATCTGTCCTACCAAACTCATAAGCGCCGTCTCCTTTCCTCCCTTGTAATCTGCCACAATTTTTTCGTTTGTAGAAATTATTTTTGATGCAATTTCTTTGAGTGCGCCCTCATCGTTTTTTTGAAGTAAATCTTTTTCAGTTGCGATAGATAGTGGTGATGCATCGTTTATGACAATCATTGCGAGAATATCTTTGGCTGCACGTGAAGAAACCTTGCCATCAGTTACGAGTGTGATAAGTTCGGCAAAATTTTCTGCGCTCGGCATCTTTATTTCTGAATTATTTTTCTTTAATCCGAGGAAATCTGATGTGATGTAGTTTGATGCAACTTTAACTTTTTCTGCCGAACCTAAAATGTGGGCAATTTTTTCAAACCATGCTCCGAGTTCGCGGTCGTTGATATAACTTTCGATGTCTTCTGCCTTGATGCCGAAATCTTTTGCGAAACGTTCACGTTTTTGTTTGGGTAATTCAGGCATTCCTTTTTTTATTTCTTCTAAATCAAACATTTCTGTGAGTTTGAATTTTGGAATATCTGGGTCTGGAAAATATCGATAATCCTGCGCAGATTCTTTTGTTCGTTGTGAATATGTTGATTGCTTTGCTTCGTTCCATCCGCGAGTTTCCTGAACGATTTCGTTTTGACGACCCTCCTCGTATAAATCTTTCATGCGATTGAGTTCGTACATGATTGCACGTTCGGCACTGCGAAATGAATTGAGGTTTTTTACTTCGACTTTTGTGCCCAGCTTGTTTTTGTCGTTAGTGATTGAAATATTTACCTCTACACGCATCTCGCCTTTCTCCATATTTGCTTCTGACACGCCGAGATATTGTAAGAGTAATTGATATTCTTTTCCAAATGCTGAACCAATTTTTGCGGCTTCCTCCATTGAATCAAACACATGTGTGTCGGTTACTAATTCCATGAGTGGAACTCCTGCGCGATTGTAATCAACGAGTGAATAATCTCCACGATCGTGTTTGGATGTACCTGTATCCTCCTCGAGATGAATTCGTGTGACAGTCATGCCTGCAAGTTCACCACCAGAAACAATTGGATATTTGTATTGTGAAATTTGATAACCTTTAGGTATGTCGGGATAGAAATAATTTTTGCGATCAAATTCTGTAAAATCTGCGATTGTGCCTCCGATAGCCAAACCAACCTCTGCAACTTTTTTCATTGCAGATTTGTTTGGTACAGGTATTGCTCCTGGATGAGCCATACACACAGGGCAAATATTTACGTTTGGACGCTTTTCGTCTGGATCATTTTTGCATCCACAAAACATTTTTGAATTTGTCTTTAATTCAGCATGAATTTCAAGTCCGATTGCTGAAAAATATTGTGTTTCCATATATTTATCTTAGATATTTATTGATATTTTGCTGATGCTCGACATACGTTTTTGCGTAATGGATATTACCATATTTGTCGTGAATATAATAGAGATACGCAGTATTTGCTGGGTGTATAGCTGCTTGAAGTGCCAATATGCCAGGATTTGATATAGGACCTGGTGGAAGCCCTCGATAAATATATGTATTGTATGGAGAATCAAAACTCGTATCGCCTTTTTGCAATGCATTCTCGGGAATATTTTTGGCGTATGCAACTGTGGCGTCAACTTGTAGTGGAATTTGTCGTTCGATGCGATTCCACAAAATTCCAGCGATGATTGCCCTATCATCGGCACCCTTTGCCTCTTTTTCGATAAGTGATGCCATAATTACGATATCTCGTTCGTTTCTGTTTGACGTGTTTTCTTTTTTGATAATTGGTTCGGCTTCTGTTTTAAACATAGTGCGCATTTCACTGAGTATACTGAGGGCGTTCGCACGAGGATATTCAAAGTATGTTTCTGGAAATAAATATCCTTCATATTGATTTCCTTGTGATTCGAAAATTTTTGTATCAAATTCTGAAAGTTTGCTTTTGAATATTTGAGCAGTTTCAGAAATATTTTTTCCTTCAGGAATTGTGATTTTTATTGGATCGAGATGATGTTCACCCTTTGCAATTTGATATGCAACACCAAAAACCGAAATTGGTTTTTCGAAATAATAATCACCCGGCGATAAATAATTTTGTTTACCCGAGAGAATTACAAGGTTGGTAAAAACAAATGATGATCGTATATATCCATGTTGTGCGAGATCTGATGCAACTTCTTTTAAACTTTCTCCTTCTGAAATTGTAATAATTCCACCAGAAGTAAAATTTTGTGGAGCAGTCGTTGTAAAAGATATTGCAACAAAAAAAATCACAAGTATCAGAGATAAAATTTTTATTGTACGCATAATTATATAGGAAGATTTGAAGGTGGTTTTGCAACCTTTGATTCGATACGTCTAAATGAAGGAGCTTGAGAAACTTGTCCAGGGAAATGGAAAAGTGTTGCGATTTCTTCCACATTCATGACACTGGTTTTTACACGAAGTGTCGGGAAAAACAATGCAAACGGTTGTGGAACATCAAACGAATACCAAAATGGTGGATGATAAAAAATACGAAGTCGATACCAGTTGAGCATACGGTTTTTGACCTTGTGAAGCATGAGGTTTGTCGGATCGCGCCATGCCGTTCCAAAAAGTGTTGCATTAATACGAACGAGACTGTTGAGATCGGGGCTATTGTATTGTCTAAACAACAAACGAGCAGCATTACGAGTCATGTTGAATTGTTCAACAGAAATATATTTTGTTTCTGCTACACACACAACTCGGATTCCGATATCGAAACCAAGTTTTTGTAATTTTTCTTGCATCTTTTTTACACGAGCACTTACAGTATCTGGGAGACGAATTTGTACGCCGGTTTCGCCACTGATTGCTCCTGCGGTTGTAAAGAATTGCTGTGTGTATGGCGCCATAACGCGTGTTATTTCCTCGTTTGCTTCAGCTACCCAGCCTTGGTGATTGTGTGTTGTGTGCGAATGGTACACTTTTTTTGATGGACGAATTACGTGTTGAATCCACACTTGCTCGCCACGGCGAAGTGACCCCAGAAATTCAATTGTCGGTGTGAGAGGGTCAATTTTTTGTTGTTCCTTGTCGCTCGGTTTGTCGAGTCCGTAATCTTTGTATGTGCGTATTGGTACAGCATCATGTTTTTCAAATGTAAATTCACATCCCCACATGTGCCAATCATTATTTGGAGCATCAAATGGAACTGCAAACGTGTAGTCTGGAACTTCGCGGACTTTTGCTTGAGGATATTGTGCGTATATTTGTGTTTCAACTAAATCACTAATACGCGACGGTGAGCGAATATAAAAATGAACCTCGCCATCGATACCGGCGATTTCGAGAGAGAACCAAAAATGTGGCGATCCCACAAACCATGTTTCCCAAATACCTTTTGAGCTTGCATGATACATGGCGTTGGTAAAAATAAGTTCCATTGCCATTGGAGTTTTTTCGATATCACGAGGAACTTCAATTTCAAAAACAGTCCACTTCATTCCGAGGATGAATCGATCAGTTACGAAATGGTGCCACATTTCGAATGCGAGATACATAGCAAGAATCGGCCCCCAGATAAATGCGAGCTTGCTGATTATCAAAAAAGCGTAAGAAAGAATAGTAGTAATAATTGCGCCAAACATACTTTTATTATAACCTACTTATTATTTTTTGCGAAAAATAATTTAGTTAAAAAGTAACTGGAATAATTTTTAGTAGTCCTGTCGTGCTTCGGATGACTAATTGGCCGGTGTCTGTTTGTGGTGCAGCTGTCGGACGAACAATTGCTGTAAATGCGAGTGGTAAATCTGTACCCGTGTCAGTTATCGGTATATTTTGTGCCGATGTAATTGGCAATCCTTTTCCATCAAAAATCTGAACGGTACCAGCAGATCCTTTGTTTGCTTGCCATCCACATCCATTAATATAGCCGGTTACTTCAAAAGGAAATACAATTTTTTGATTATCAGCAACTCCACTATATGTAAGCCCGCATGGTAATCGCATTGCAGATTTTAGATTTACTTTGTTCATTAAACCGCCACTGGAAAGAAAAAATCCAATAATAAGACCACCAAATATTAACCCAATGATAATAGTTGCATAATCAGCAAAACCTCGTTCGCTTATTTTCATATAAACAAGTATAACATGACGTCAAAATAAAAAAACACACTGAGAGGTGTGTTTTTTTATTTTTATTACAAAGGTGAATATGTTTTGTCTTTGTTCTTTTTGAAATATTTTGGATTTTGAAGATTTACCAAAATTGTATTTTTCTTGAGGTATCGTTCCTTGAGAACTTTGTCTACAACATCTTCTTTTGTCATTGGACCTTCGCGTTTCAAAATTTCTTTGATAACATCGCGGACAACTCCAGGCTTGTATCCCCATTCAGAGAGCGCATACATTCCACGTCCTACGAGAACGAAACGTTTGTCTTTGATGAGCTCATTGTGACATGTAGCTGTGTGACATTTCTTGTCGAAAGTATTTGTGATTGCTTTTGCAACTTCGCGGAAATGCATTGGAGAACCATGTTTACGCATCATGAGATATGCAAAATCTTTGATTCCACGAGCCTTTACGCCTGATGCTCCTGATCGTCCGTATTCACCGAGTGGATTCTTTTTTACTCCTTTTGAAAGAGTGAGCCATCGTTTTGCGATTTCTTCGTCACGCATTTCAACATTGATTTTTTTGAGTTCACTCAAGAAGCGGTTAACCATTTCACTTTCTGGAATAATTTCTGT
>Ga0194047_10000197_pt1 | contig 40974 bp, 33 predicted proteins | sample JunL225m_MetaG_2_FD_160070 | JGI IMG/M metagenome (GOLD analysis project Ga0194047, IMG submission 160070) | Anoxic zone freshwater microbial communities from boreal shield lake in IISD Experimental Lakes Area, Ontario, Canada - Jun2016-L221-5m | ecosystem: Environmental > Aquatic > Freshwater... | reverse complement strand
GTTTAATAAATGGGCAGGATTATTCTAAAATGGATGCAAGTGAAAAAATGCGTTGGCTGGAGTTTTATAAATGGAAATTTGATGCAACAACTTATACCAGTATCATTGGGAAGTTAGTGTTTATGAGCAGAGCAAATTTCGGATATATTGGTTCCTATAATCCAGTTGTTGGGATGACCCCTTTCGAACGTTTTTGGGTTGGTGGTGCAGGTTTGCTAGGGTTTAATCTAGATGGAAGAGAACTCATTGCATTAAGAGGATATCAAGATAACTCACTTACCCCAACACAAAATGTAAACGGATTTCCAACACGAATTGGAGGCACAATTTACAACAGATATACAATGGAATTAAGATACCCAATTTCATTAAATCCACAAGCAACAGTTTACCCTTTGGTATTTGCTGAAGCAGGTGGAGCATGGTTGGATTTTAAAGATTTTAATCCTTTTGAAGTGTATCGTTCGGTTGGTGTTGGAGTACGAATATTTTTACCAATGTTTGGGATGATAGGATTGGATTATGGTTATGGATTTGATGCCGTTTTATATAATTCGGTAGCCAATATGGGTAATTTTCATTTCTTAATTGGACAGCAGTTTTAAAAAAGTTTGTTATGATAAAAAGAATTATTTTCTCTCTGTTTTTTATGTCGGCAATATCATACTGCAGCTTTGCACAACGATTTGCATATGTAGATACCGAATACATTTTGGATATGATGCCGGCTTACCGTTCGGCACAAAAACAACTTGATCAATTATCAGAAGATTGGCAAAAGGAAATTGAAAAAAAACAAATCAACATTGATAAAATGTATAAAGATTATCAAGCTGAACAAGTTTTATTAACAGAAGATTTGCGTAAGAAACGTGAGCAGGAAATAAAAGAAAAGGAAAAAGATTTGCGTGATTACCGTAACCTTAAATTTGGCTACGAAGGAGACCTTTTTAAAAAACGTCAGGAGTTAATTAAGCCAATTCAGGATAAAGTTTTTGATGCAGTACAGAAAATTGCAAAACAAAGCGCATTAGACTTTATATTTGCCAAGTCGGGTGAGTTAATTATGCTATACACAAATGCACGTTATGATAAAAGTGACGAAGTGTTAACCGAATTAGGAATAGCAGTTACAAAAAGTAAAATAATTGCAGCACCAAATAATAATAGTAGTAATCCAATAAATAATCCAATCAAAAAGTAAACAATGAAGAAAGCAATTTTAAAAATCACATTAGCAACATTTACGTTCATGTGTTTCGGATTTGCAGGAGCAAATGCACAGCAGTCCCACAAATTAGGTTACATCGATTTTCAGGAATTGATGCAGCAAATGCCCGAGTACAAAAAAGCAAATTCCGATATGGAAGCATACGGAAAACAACTTGAAGATGAACTTAGAAAAATGAGTACAGAACTCGAGAAAAAAGGGGAAGAATATCAAAAGCAAGAACCTAAAATGGCTGATGCGATTAAAGAAATGAAACAAAAAGAATTACGCGATATGCAAGCTCGTATTCAAAGTTTTCAGCAATCAGCTCAACAAGATGTACGTAAAAAAGAAGAATCTTTATTGAAACCAATTATCGAAAAAGCTAAAAAAGCTATTGGTGATGTTTCAAAAGAAAATAATTTCTATTACGTTTTTGATTCAAGCCCGGGATCACCAATTCTTTTTAAACCAGAAAGTGAAGATATGATGGGTTTAGTTAAAAAGAAATTATTGATTTCTGATTCTCCTGCAATGCCACCGGCAGCAAGACCATCAGCACCACAACAAAAATAATTATCATTAAAAGATTTTTATAAATTAAAAAGCCCCGGGAATTTCTCGGGGCTTTTTAGTGAAATCATTTTACGGTTTTTACATCCAACCTCTGCGCTTAAACCAAATCCATATTCCAATTGTGATGGTTAACATAGCAATCAAAACACCAGGATAGCCAATTGGATTTTCAAGCTCAGGCATAAATTTAAAATTCATTCCATATACTCCAACAATAAAAGTAAGTGGTAGAAAAAATGCGGTAAAAACTGTAAGTATTCGCATCACTTCATTTGTGCGTTGTGATGATAAGGAAATGTAAATATTAAGCAAACTCTGAATGCTGTCGGAACCCTCTTCGATAAGTGTTTCGAGTTTTATGTAATGGTCTCTGAGGTCATGTAAAACAGGACTTTTTTTATTTGATGCTGCAAGTTTTTCTGTTATTTCTTTAGTAAGATTAAACAGTTTTTTCATGACATAAATTTTGCGTTTGATGAAATATAAATTTCGAAGAAGATCAGGGATTTTCTTTTTCAAAAATATTCTCGATTCGTAAAAATCAATATCACTGTCAACTTTTATCAGAGGACTTTCGTAAGTGGTTAGTGTTGATTTTACGATCTTACAAATAATATCAAAAGCATTATTGTTAGAGGCATATTTTTTTACAACATCATCATATTGCACAAATTCTTTTCGGTGTATGGTGATGATAAAATCGTTATGATAAAATATTGCAAGTTTACGGCTCAGTTCATGAATGGTATCTGAATTTTTCGGACAATCAGCATCATAATACCGGCAAATAATAAAAACGGTATCATCAATCAATTCATATTTTGGTAAATGCTCAGGCTGCATGCAATCCTGCACTGCCGAAGGGTGCAAATTGTATTGCAAAGCAATTTTATTCAACTCTTCAGCATCAGGATTAATTATATCAATCCATTCAAATGAACCTGCAGTTTTTGATTTGATAGTTTTGAGCATCACTTACCAAATATATTTATTTCAAGTTAAAAATTGATAAGTTGTTTGTAACAATTGTCATGTCGAGTGGTCCCGATAGCTATCGGGATCGAGCTGACAAGTCACACTAAGACTGTCACTTCGAGTTTATCGAGAAGCGATGTTTGTGTTGAGTGAAGTGCTTCTTTGAAATTGTTCTCGACTCCGCTCGAACTGACATCTATCAAAACTTTTTACTTTACCCACCTAAACACTTCCGTTCCATTTTCTCACAAACCATTCAACACTTAAAAATCCTAGCACAATAAAAAATATCCATTTTAAATTGATCCAGCTTTTTACTTCTTCTTGTTTGTAAATGATTGGTTTGATGCTTGCATTTTGTTTGATAGTTTTTATTAATTCGTCAACTTGTGTCGGGTAAAATAATTTTCCTTCGCTTTGCACCGAAAGTTGATTGAGTAATTGATGATCGGCAACGGTTTGTAAAAATTCAACCTGAAGCGGCATCACGGTATACGTGCCTTTGAGGTGTTCTGTTTTATTTCCGATGTTAACTGTTGCTTCATAAGTATAATTTCCAATAGGCATTAATCCTGCATTTAAAGAATAGGTTTTTTCGGTTTTGCTAAACGTATAATTGAAAGTTTTTCCTTGAGAATTTTTTATCGCCATTTGAACTTCGGGAGTATTGATGAGCTCGTAACTTTCGTTATAAACTTCGGCATCAAATTGCACAGCTTCATTTTCATCAAAACGTTTTTTTGTATTGGTAATTCTGAACAAACTTTTATCTTCTTTTGATGCTAGGTATTGCACCATCTTGCTTACAAGGTTTTGTGAAACCTGCATTTTACTTAGCTCCGCATCATACAATCGCCATTTCCAAAATCCTTCGCCACAAATAAAACCAACTTTATTTTCTGCATTCTTACTAAAAAATATCAAAGGAAAATCTGTTTTTACATAACCAATTTGTTGTTTGAAAAGCACCGATGATTCTCCTCTTAAATTATATCTACCGTAAGGTGATTGCAATGGAGGAAACTTTTTTAAAATGGAGAGTTCATCTTCACTTAAAGTAAATAATGAGAACGATGGATTCACTTCTGGCAACACATCATTTGTATTAATTTGATTGGTACTGATGTTTAAACAGTTTTCAATTGTGTTAAGAACATTTATTCCGGTTTGACTTCCCAGAACATATAGCAATGGAATCTTTTTATCTTTTAATTGTTTGATGATTCCATTTCCTTCACCTCTTAAACCTGGCAATTGATGAAGGATTGCGAGATTATATTCACTTAGGTTCTGAGGATTAAAATCGTTGATAAATTTTAAAACAACTTGATAGTTTTCATTGCTTTCGATGGCTTGTTTATAAGCAGCCAAATCAGGATGAGGTGATTGAGCAAGCAATAATATTTTTTGTTTTCCATTGATCACATTCACAAAAACATCAGCACGATTATTTACATAATTAACTTCACCTGCAAGTTTTGAAAGTGTGATGATATAATGCTGCATGCCCGATTCTTTTGCATCAACTTCAAGAGGAATTGATGTAAAAAAATTTTGTGCATTGATGGCAATACTTTTTGTGAAAACAATTTGTCCGTTATGTTCAACATTTAGTGTTGCATTTTGATTGGCACAACCAAAAGCATTTACATCTATTTGCAGTGGCGACATATTTCCCTGAAACACCAATTGATTGTGTTTAACATTTTTTATCAGCAAATCTTTATGTTGATTGGTGTCGCCTAAAGCTATTGTAAATACTGGAGCTTTCAACTTTTTGCTGCTGTATAAAGGGTTGTTTCCTTCGTTATAAATTCCATCGGTTGCTAAAATAATTGCACCTAAATTTTGATTGCTGTATGCATTATTTATCTCATCAAAAACGGAAGAAATATCAGTTTGTTTTTCTTTGAAATCGAGTTCGTTTTCTGCTTCAAATTTTTTTCCGAACGTATAAGTTTTCACCTCATATTCGCCTTGCAATTCATTTTTTATTTTCTGAATGATTGAAGGAAAATCTTTTCTGTAGAATGCTGAATCTTTATTTGAAATAATTGATTCTGAATTATCAAGTGCAAGAATGATAAAAGGTTTTTCTGTTTTACGGTTTATCATTTTCATTAATGGACCGAGCAATAAAAACGCAATAAAAAAAATGCCAAGAAAACGAAATGACATCAATCCCCATCCCATTATTTTCCCAAACTTTCCTGATAAATCTAATTTGGAATTTCTGTACAAAACCCAGCTGCCGCCTGCTGCAAGCAACACACAAAACAAAACTAACCAACTAGGATATTCCGTTGTTAACTGCACAAGTGAAATTAAAAAGTAATAATTAAAAATTAAAAAGTTGAAATTGAATTTCTAAATTCTCAAATCAAAAATACTACATCACCATTCCACCACAAACGTTAATTGTTTGTCCGCTGATGTATGATGATAATTCAGATGCTAAATATAAAACTGTGTTGGCAACATCTTCAGGAGAACCGCCACGTTTTAATGCAATTCCTTTGGTCCACTCGGCACGAGTTTCCGGTGGCAAAGTTTCAGTCATTTCGGTTTCAATAAATCCCGGAGCAATTGCATTGCAACGAATATTTCTTGAACCTAATTCTTTCGCAACAGATTTTGTTAAACCAATCATTCCCGCTTTAGAGGCAGCATAGTTTGCTTGTCCTGCGTTGCCTGTAATCCCAACAACCGAAGTGATATTGATGATAGAACCTGATTTAGCTTTCATCATCGGGCGTGTAGCTGCTTTTGTTAATGCAAATGCCGACTTCAAATTTGTATCCATCACTTCATCCCACATTTGTTCGGTCATGCGCATCAATAAATTATCGCGGGTAATTCCTGCATTATTAACCAAAATATTTAATGTCCCGAATTCCTTTACAATTTCGTCTACAATTTTTTTTGCTTCAGTAAAGTCTGCAGCATTACTTTGATAACCTTTTGCTTTGATGCCAAGCGCGTTTAATTCTTCTTCAAATATTTTAGCTTTTTCAACAGAGCTCACAAAAGTGAAGGCAATGTTTGCTCCTTCTTGTGCAAGTTTTAAAGCGATACCTTTTCCGATGCCACGTGTAGCTCCGGTAACCAATGCTGTTTTTCCTGAAAGTAATTTCATGTTGTAAATATTTTTTAACACAAAGGCACAAAGAAAATTTTATTTTAAGTGCACAAAGTATTGTTTAGGCTCAAAAATAAGCAGTTAAACTTATTGCGCAAATTGTTTCCTTCTTGTCCAGAATAACGCCAGTACAATTAAACACCCCAAAGCATCTGCAATCATATCATCATAATCAAAACCTCTACCCAGCCAAACAAAAATTCCTTGCAGCACTTCTGTTAATACCCCATAAAGGGCACTGCTCAAGCATGATAGCATTACTAAAATCATAAAATTTTTTGTGCTGTTTTTTGTCAGGGTTTTTGCAAGAAGCCAGGCCTGCATGGCAAACATGATAAAATGAATGGGCTTATCGTAACCAAATAAACCTAAAAGATGAAATTCCTCAAAAATACCACTGCTTGTAAGTGTGGCAATTAAAATACAAATCGCCCAAGCAATTGTTAGCAGTAAAAATGTTCTGGCAGAGAAATTTATATTAACCATTGATAGCTTTTATTCCCGGTAATTCTTTTCCTTCAAAATATTCTAGCAGCGCACCACCACCGGTTGAAACATAACTCACTTCATTTTCGAAACCAAATTTTGCAACTGCGGCAGCACTATCGCCACCACCTATTAAAGAGAAAGCTCCATTTTTTGTAGCTTCTACAACAGCAACGGCAACTTGTTTTGTACCTGCTTCAAATTTTTCCATTTCAAAAACACCCATTGGTCCGTTCCATAAAATTGTTTTTGATTGTTTGATGGTTTCGCAATAATCTTCAATTGCTTTTGGTCCGATATCTAATCCCATCCATCCTTGTTCAATTTGTTTGTTGTCGCAAACTTTTGCATTTGCATCTGCAGCAAATTTATCTGCAACAATTGAATCGAAAGGCAACATCAGTTTCACACCTTTTGCTTCAGCTTTTTTTATCAATTCCAAACACAATTCCAATCTATCATCTTCGCATAATGATGAACCAATTTCGTAGCCTTGTGCTTTCAAAAAAGTGTAAGCCATTCCACCACCGATAATTAAATTATCAACTTTATTGATAAGATTTTCGAGTATCAATAGTTTATCTGAAACCTTAGCTCCACCAGTAATTGCAGTAAAAGGATGTTCAGCATTTTTCATCAATTTTTCGGCATTGGCAATTTCTTTCGCCATCACATACCCAAAACATTTTGCATTTGGAAAAAAATTCGCAATCACTGCTGTTGATGCATGGGCGCGGTGTGCAGTTCCAAACGCATCATTCACATATACATCACCATATTTTGAAAGTTGTGAGGCAAACGCTTCATCACCTTTTTCTTCTTGTTTATAGAAACGTAAATTTTCAAGCAATAATATTTGTCCGGGTTGAAGTGCTGAAGCCATTTGTGCAGCATCAGTTCCTATACAATCACCGGCAAATTTCACATCCGCGCCAAGTAATTCCGAGATACATTTTACGGTATTTTTCAATGTAAATTTTTCATAATCGATTGTCCCATCTTCTTTTAATTTTTTAAGCGGACGACCAAGATGCGACATCAAAATACAAGAACCTCCATCATTCAATATTTTTTTCAGAGTAGGAATGGTTGCCCGTATGCGTGCATCATCAGTGATGTTAAATTGTTTATCCATCGGAACATTAAAATCTACACGAATAAGAGCTTTTTTGCCTGCAAAGTTTATGGTATCAACAGTCTTCATTTTATTTATTTATTTTTTGTGATGCGAAAATAATTTTTATTGTTAGATTTATCTCGAAATTTAAACTGCAACATGAAGAATTTATTTTTTATCCTTATCACATTTTTATTATTGACATCCTGTAGCAATAAAGAAAAGAAAATGTTATGCAAACGCTGGCAGGTGTATGATGTGATTTTTATGAATGAAAAAGAAGCAACAGTTCAGAGTGATACAATGCAAGGAAATATGCATAAAGTAACGGAAACTATTTTGAAAGATATTTTGATGAAGAATATTTATGAATTTAATTCAGACGGGACTTATAAAACAGGAAATGCAGCAGCATCAGCAACCGGTAAATGGGAGCTTCACGGAAAAGCGATAAAATTTATTTTAGACAGTGATAAGGAAGAAAAAGAGAAAGAGATTCCTTTTGAAAAATTAGAAAATGACACCCTTATTATGCTGATGAAAAATGATCAAACTTCATTTCAAATGAAACTCATTTTAATTCCGATGAATTAGTTTAAAAATTATTTTCATTATTTAATTTATCAGATTTTTCCTTGAAATTTAATCTTCATAAATTCTTACTTGAGTTTCATCATTATTTTTTTTCCATGCACGATACATTCCATCGCTGTTAAAAACCAGTTCAATGTTAGCGTTTGCATCAATGGCAATTAAACCTCCTTCACCACCAAATTTCACCAGTTTATCTTTCACCACATAATTACATGCATCATGTAAATTCATTTCTTTGTATTCCATCAGGCAACTAATGTCATAAGCAACAACCGCACGAATAAAAAACTCTCCATGTCCGGTACAACTTACTGCACAAGTTTTATTATTAGCATAAGTTCCTGCACCAATAATTGGTGAATCGCCAACACGACCAAATTTTTTATTGGTCATCCCACCTGTTGAAGTTGCAGCAGCAATATTTCCATTCATATCTAAAGCAACTGCACCAACAGTTCCAAATTTTTTCTCCCCTGTTTCTGTTTTATCTGTATGATCTAACTGGTAGGTGTCGCTATCTTTTACATCTTGCCATTGTTTATATCTTTCATCATTAAAAAAATATTCATCAGGCTGAAATGGCAATTTCATTTTTTTAGCAAATACTGCTGCTTCACCACCGCTTAATAATACATGTCCTGATTTTTCTTTAATTACTCTTGCCAAATGAACTGGATTTTGAACATTGCTTATTCCACAAACTGCACCGGCTTCAAGAGTTGCACCATCCATGATACTTGCATCCATTTCGTGCATGCCCTTATGTGTAAAAACTGCACCACGCCCAGCATTAAACAAAGGAAAATTTTCCATGAACATTACCGAAGCTTCAACAGCATCCAAACTGCTTCCACCTGCTTCAAGAATTTTATATCCAGCACTTATCGCGTCATTTAATGCTTTTGTATATTGTTGTTCTTTTTCGGGAGTCATTGAGCTGCGTAGGATTGTTCCCGCGCCACCATGAATTGCAATTGCAAAATTTTTCATTCCGCAAATGTATGTTGTAAGGAGAATGTTTTATGAAACGAATAAAGATTTATTTACAATAAAAATTCTGCTACTTCTTTCACTTCACTTGGTTGCATGTTTCCAAGTTCAATATTCCCAATTCTCATTCGTATTAATCGTAAAGTTGGAAATCCAACAGCGGCAGTCATTTTTCTTACTTGTCTGAATTTTCCTTCGTTCAACACAATTGCAAGCCACGAATATGGGCGGTGTCTTCCTGCACGTGTAGCTGGGATTCTATCAGGGAAATCAGGATCTTTATTTATTCTCCAAGCTTTACATGGCAATGTTTTATAAGGCAATTTATCGCAAGTAATCGTAACACCACTTTGTAATTTTAAAATTGCATCCTCAGTAATTTCTCCATCCAATTGCACCCAATATTCTTTTTCAATTTTTTTACTTCTGATATGAATATTTAATTTGTTATCGGAAGTGAGGAGCAGCAAACCTTCACTGTCTTCATCCAATCGTCCAACAGGTTGCACACCGATTGGAAAAACAAACAATTCTGCCAAACCTCTTTTTTTTCTATAGCCTTCGGTACCATGCTGACTAAGCATTCCGTAAGGTTTATAAATGATAAAATGTTTGTGCATTTAATTTTTAATTGGTTCAAAAGGCCAAAGTTTTTTTCTGTTCGATTGATACATAAATAGCAAAACACCTGTAGCAATAAATGCAAGTGCTCCGAAAATATATTGCCATTCGGCAGAAAAGAAAACAAACATCCATACTAATATTCCTATTAAAGGTGGGATAGGGAAGAAGAGCATTTTATAAGGCAATTTTAATTCTTTGTTTTTATAATGAAGTAAAATTAATCCTACACTCTGACTAACAAATTGGATAAGAATTCGCATTACAATTATTGCTGTTATTACTTCTTTCATTTTAAATAATAAACTAAAAACAAAAGCAACAGATGCTAAAATAATTAGTGATGCATGAGGGAAGTTTTTTGTTGGATGAACTTTTGAAAACACACTAAAATAATTCCCTTCAATTGCTGCTGCATAAGGAACACGAGAATATCCAAGCATCACAGCAAACAGCGATGATATTGCAATAAACAGGATGAGAACTGTTGCAATATTAGCTGCAAATGTTCCATAAATTCTTTCAAAAAAAGTGCTTACAATAAATTGAGAATCCTTTGCCTCCTGCCAAGGAATTACTCCTGAAATGGCAGTTTGCATTAACAGATATAAAATTGAAATTCCGGCAATTGAAATAAAAATACTTCGTGGAATATTTTTTTCCGGCTCTTTAATTTCACCACCTAAATGGCAAACATTATAATATCCTAAAAACGAATAAATAGTTTTTGTGCTCGCAGTTCCTAGTCCGAAAAAAAATGCAGGAGTAAAATCAAAAGTTTCTTTGTTGAACGTAAATGCCATTTGCATATCGAGATGAGACAAGCCGCTAAATATCAGCCAGAGCATAGTTCCCACAACTATTATCCCCATCACGATTGAAATTTTTCCGATATCATTTATTTTTCTATAGAGTAATATTGTGATAAAAATTACCAGAGTTCCTGAAACTATTTTTTGCATGACTGCATCAATCGGAATTAAGTATGTGAGGTATTGTGCAAATCCTATTGCACCAGATGCAATAACTAATGGAGCCTGAAAAGTTGTTTGCCAGATATATAAAAAGGACATCAGTCGGCCCCATTTTTCTTTTCCAAAAAGTTGCTGTAAAAAAACATAACTACCTCCTGCTTCAGGCCATTTTGCTCCTAGTTCGGCCCAAACAAATCCATCCATAAATGAAAGCAACGATCCAAGTAGCCAAGCCAAAATACATTGAGGTCCGCTCATTGCACCAATAATGTAAGGTATAGTTATAAAAGGACCAATACCTACCATATCAATCATGTTTATAGCAACTGCCTGACGTAAATTTAAACCACGTAAAAGTTTACTCATTTTTTATTTGTAATTTTTATTTGGTTGAGAATAACAATAGTTGTTGATGTTAACTATTTATTTCGGATCATTTATTATGATTTTATTTTCAATTTTTGATTTACCAAAACATTTGAAATTAGCAGAGCTATCACCATTAAAAAGGATCCTAAGATATATGGTGAATGGAAATTTAGCCCATACAATAATCCACCAATGGCAGGACCAACCACTCTTGCAAGTGAACCGAAAGATTGATTTAATCCCAAAACCCGACCTTGTTCTTTTTTATCGGCAACTTGTGAAAGTAGCGAAGTAATACTAGGAGAGAGGCAGCCATTAGCCATTGCAATACATGCCAAAGCAATCATATTAACCAGAATAAAAAATTCTTTTGGAGCATAAGGAAGAAGTAATAAACCTAATGCCATAAAAACATTTCCAAATACCAACAACTTTTTCTCTCCAAATGTTTTGTTCAATTTACCAACCAATCCACCTTGTACAATTGCGCCTAAAATTCCGATATACATAAACATGTAACCAATTTGTTTTATATCAAGTCCATATTGGTCGCTCCATAATAAAGCAGCGGTCATTTGCATCATACTGAAGGAAGCAACAAAAATAAAGTTGATGGTAAACAGTTCGCTGATAACAGGTTTTTTGAGTTCTCGCACTAAATCGCTAATTGGTCGGAAAGTAAATTTTTTCAGTTTATTTTTTTCTTTCAGTGATTCAGGTAATGAAAAATATGCCATGATCAGATTAATTAAACTGAATGATGCAGCAACATAACCCACCATTTCAATACCATAGTTTCCTTTCAAGAACCCACCAACAGGAGGACCAAAAATAAATCCTAATCCAAATGCTGCTCCAATCATGCCCATGTTTTTTGCACGATTTTCTGGAGTGGTTATGTCAGCGATGTATGCTTGTGCTGCTGAAATATTTGCTGAACCAATTCCTGCTAATACTCTCGACAACATTACAAGCAATAGAGTGTTTGAATGAGAAAATAATAAATAGGCAAGTCCGGTGATTGTGATACTAAAAAGGATAACAGGCCTGCGTCCGATACGATCACTAAGCGTTCCCCACAATGGTGCAAATATGAAAGTCATTAATGAATATGAACTTGCAAGCAAACCTGTTTGAAAGTCTGTTGCTCCAAGTTCTTTTGAAAAAGTTGGTAATATTGGAATGATCAAACCAAAGCCAAGGAGGTCGATAAAAATGGTTATGAATAAAACGGTTAATGGGGATTTTTTCATGAGGGCAAATATATATTTTACACTCAATTGCTTTAATAAATAAGAAATTAAATTTGTGTATACGTTCACTTGTTATGAATACTTAACTTCGCATTCGATGAGCAACTATTTAAAAACAGATTTAACCGACACTATTTGTGCACTTGCAACATCAGGAGGCATTTCAGCAATAGGTGTGATACGTATAAGTGGTATTGATGCAATTAAAATTGTAAATAAAATATTTCAAGGGAAGGACTTAGAAAATGTTCAAACTCATACCGTGCATTTTGGAAAAATTATTGATGGAATTGAAATCATTGATGAAGTATTAGCAACTATTTTTGTTTCACCAAAATCATATACAGGAGAAAATAGTGTTGAAATTAGTTGTCATGGTTCTCCATTTATACAACAACAAATTTTAGAATTATTGATAAAAAGTGGTGCGCGATTAGCAAAACCCGGAGAGTTTACTTTAAGAGCATTTTTAAATAAAAAACTCGATCTTTCGCAAGCAGAAGCTGTTGCTGATTTGATTGCTTCAAATAGTTCAGAGACTCATAAAGCTGCCATGAATCAAATGCGTGGAGGGTTTTCTCATCAGATAAATTTATTAAAAGAGAAGTTGATAAACTTTGCATCACTCATTGAATTAGAATTAGATTTTGCAGAAGAAGATGTTGAATTTGCAAGTAAAGATGAATTAAAAAAACTCGTCATACATATTCAATCTTTAATTCATTCACTCATCCATTCTTTTAAATATGGCAACGTAATTAAAAATGGAATTCCAACTGTAATTGCCGGAAAACCAAATGCCGGAAAATCAACATTGCTTAATGCATTGTTAAATGAAGAACGTGCCATAGTAAGTGAAATTGCAGGTACCACACGCGATACCATAGAAGAAGCGTTGACCATTGATGGGATAAATTTCAGGTTAACTGATACAGCAGGTTTAAGGAAATCATTAGATGAAATTGAAAGTTTAGGTATTGAAAAAACATACGAAAAAATAAGCAAGGCAACAATCGTATTGTATTTATTTGATGCATCAAAAACATCGTCTGAAGAATTAGAAAAAGAATTAAAAGAATTTGAATTGCACGATGCCATCATTATTCCAATTGGAAATAAAATAGATTTGCTCTCAAATCCACCATATCATCAAATCATCAAATCATCAAATCAACCGATATACATTTCCTCACTTAAAAAAGAAAACATTCATTCCATTGTTGAAGAGTTGAGAAAAGTGATCAGGGAGCAAAAAGTAAATGACGATATCATCATCACAAATATTCGTCATTTTGAAGCATTGAAAAATACATCAGAATCTTTGCAAAGTGTGATTGTTGCAATTGACGGACATTTTAGTGGAGAGATGCTTTCCATTGATATTCGCAAAGCCATTTTTCACCTTTCAGAAATCACCGGTGATATTACTACGGAAGATTTATTGGATAATATCTTTTCGAAGTTTTGTATCGGAAAGTAAAATTCAACTCCCCAATAATTTCTCAATCGATTTTTTAATTTTTGCTGATGTGGGTTTTGTTGTGCTATAAAAATAGTCAACCACTTCACCATTTCTATTCACTAAATATTTGTGAAAGTTCCACTTTGGTGTACTGCTCAAATTTCCATTCAGTTTTTTGCTTGATAAAAATTGATAAAATGGTGCAGCATCATTTCCTTTTACATGTACTTTATCAAAAACTTGAAAAGTGGTTTTATAATTTAGAGTACAAAAGTTTTGTATCTCTTTTCCATTTAATGGTTCTTGTTTTCCAAAGTCGTTTGAAGGAAATGCAAGAATCTCAAAACCTTTGTCTTTGTAAAGTTGATAAAGCTCTTCAAGTTCTTTAAACTGAGGTGTAAAACCACATTCTGATGCTGTATTTACGATAAGCAACACTTTCCCTTTATAATTTGAAATGGGAGTTTCTTCGCCTTCGATATTTTTTAAAGTAAAAGAATAAATATTTTGTGCCGATACTATTGAGGTCATGATGAGAAAGATAATTAGAAGTTTAAAACGCATATTTATCCTAACCAAAAGCAAGGCAAATAGTTTTGAATTTTATTTAGAAGGACTATTTTTAAAATGCTATTTTATTCATTTCTAAATATTATCGCTTAGTGAGCAAATTTAAATATCGCAAAAAATTGTCCTGATAAATTCTTGCCCAACTATCTGATGGTTGTCCGGAACAACGTGTTGAACCATTTAAAAAAGATTTTAATAGTTTATCATCCTGAAAAAGGAACCTGCAGTCCATTGTTAATGTTTGAACACCCGAATAAAAAGTTGATAAACTGTCGATGTATTTAAATTCCTTTCCTCGAATATATACGAAGATCAATTTATTGTCTTGAAGATAATATTCGTTAATATTTATACAACTTGAAAGTCCGATACGTTCAATTATTTTTAACAGTTCACCGTTTTTAAAATACCCCGTAAGTTGTCCGCCACCATCTGTCATTTTTGCTAAAAACTGTTCATTTTTCAACGTCCTAGTTGTGTAGGAAGTATCCTTGTTAATTTGTTCAACGGTTAATTTAATTTTGTTTAATTCAATATCAGTTTGTGCGAAAGTTGTTGTACAAAAAAGTACGAATACCAAAGTATAAAATATTTTCATGAATTATAACAGATTAGTTTTTCAATGTTTTTGAATAGAAAATTTTACTTCAATAAAATTGTTTCGACTTGCAAGGTAAATATAACAGGAATTTTTAAGTAACAATAAACTGTGTTTGATTTTTAAGAACCAACCATCTGTTATTTAAAATTCGATTTAGTAAGAAACAATTCTGCGCTGTTTATACATAGTAAATAGTGCCTTACGACTCAAAATTAAACGCATAAACTAAGCATCATCACCTTCACTGATTCAAATCATATTAAGGAATTATAAAAGATTACTATATTTGAAATTCAAAGTGAAAAAAGTTGCTGTCATATTTTTAACAATACTATACCTGATTCCATCTATTGGCTTCAGTATGGATTTGCATTTTTGTGGAGATAAGATTTCAACAGTTTCTATGCAAAATGCACCTCTTCAAAAATGCGTTTGCGGTAAAATGTCATCCTCGAAATGTTGCAAAGAAATTCATGTAGAGGTTAAGCTCAACACTTCTCAGAAAGCATCGTCAACATTGGTGACGACTCCAAAAATCACTGAATTAAAATTATTCATCAACAATATTTTTTCATCCGATTTATTTTCATCATCATTACCAAAAAACAGTTTTGTTTATTTTGATCCGTTAAGGTTCACTTCTCTGCAAAAACATCCTGTTTATTTAACTAATAGTTTACTCCTTCTTTAAAATTTTCAATTGAATATTCATGCTGCAGTTCAATCAAACGAGCTGCTGTAAAATTCTGCATTTATCATTTTGCAGTTATTCTGAACATTTTTCAATTGAAAAAAAGTGGACAAAAAACAACGATTAAAAATTATAGAGAAATCATCAAAGCAAGTTGGTCCCGGTGTGTTTTATTCAACCATCGTGGTTATAGCTTCGTTTCTTCCTGTGTTTATGTTAACAGGTATCGAAGGGAAATTATTTCATCCGCTTGCATGGACAAAAACTTTCATTCTCCTTATCGATGCCTTTCTTGCTATTACGTTAGCTCCGGTTTTAATTTCATTTTTTCTGAAAGGAAAACTAAAACCCGAAAGTGCAAATCCGGTAACACGAATTCTTGAAAGAATATACTCACCAATTATTTCGTGGTGTTTAAACTGGCGAAAAACTGTGTTAGCGATAAATATCATTGCGCTAATCATTGGTGTTGCCATGATGTTTAAAATGGGTTCTGAGTTTATGCCTCCGCTTGATGAAGGGTCGATATTATTTATGCCTGTAACACTTCCTGATGTTTCTAACTCTGAAGTGAAAAGAATTTTGCAGGTGCAGGATAAAATAATTAAGTCGGTTCCCGAAGTGCAAAATGTTTTAGGTAAAGCCGGAAAAGCAAATACTGCAACTGATAATTCTCCAATCAGTATGATAGAAACTATCATTTTGTTGAAACCAAAATCAGCATGGAGAAGTGGATTAACTAAAGATGATATCATCAACGAACTCAATGCAAAAATGCAAATCCCCGGTGTGGTAAATGGTTTTACACAACCAATCATTAATCGCATCAATATGCTTTCAACAGGAATAAGAACGGATGTTGGGTTAAAAATTTATGGTCAAAATCTTGATTCTATATACGCACTTGCCACTCAAATGAAAAATGAATTGCAGGGAATCAATGGCATCAAAGATCTGTATGTTGAACCAATTACTGGAGGTCGGTATATTGATATCATTGTTAAAAAAGATGAGATAGGTAAATATGGTTTGAGTGTGGATGATGTAAACATGTATGTTGAAACTGCTTTAGGCGGTATGAACTTAACCACAACTATTGAAGGTCGTGAGAGATTTACTGTTAATGCACGTTTCGCTCAGGATTATCGGAATAGTTTAGAAGCCATCAAACAGATTCCAGTGAAGACAATGAACTATGGAACTATTCCACTTTCGGCTGTTGCTGATGTTGCAATTTCTGAAGGTCCGCCAATGATCAATTCTGAAAATGCCATGCTGCGCGGAACAGTTTTATTTAATGTAAGAGATAGAGATTTAGGAAGCACTGTTGAAGAAGCTCAACAAAAATTGAACAAACTTTTCTCAAAACTTCCAAAGGGTTATAACCTTGAATGGAGCGGTCAATGGGAAAATCAAATCAGAGCTAAAAAAACTTTATCGCTTATCATGCCTATCGTTTTGCTAATCATTTTTATGGTGTTGTACTTCACTTATAAATCATTAAAAGAAGCTTTGCTAACGATGATAACAGTTCCATTTGCACTTATTGGAGGAGTGTTTATGGTTTATTTTTATGGTGTAAATTTATCAGTTGCAGTTGCTGTTGGGTTTATTGCATTGTTTGGAGTTGCTGTTGAAACTGCGATGTTAATGATGATTTATTTGAATGAATATATGGAAAAATTAGTTGCCGATAAAGGCAATTCATCCGAAACAATTTCAAAAGAAGATCTACGAAAATATATCATGGATGGAGCTGTTCAACGCTTGCGTCCAAAACTGATGACAGTATCTGTTTCCCTTTTTGGTTTGATTCCGATTCTATGGTCAACCGGCACAGGAAGCGATGTGATGCTGCCAATCACTATTCCATTAATTGGCGGAGTGATCTCTTCAACTATTTATGTTTTGGTAGTTACACCCGTTGTTTTTGAAATGGTAAAACTTTACGAGTTAAAAAAATATGGTAAATTAATTCTTGCTGGAAATGAAAAAGAATAAAATAAATAAGCAATTATCAATAAGCAATTGGCAAAGGGCAATTGGCAAAGGGCAATTGGCAAAAGAGAAACGAAAATTTGCTTATTGCTTATTGCTTATTGCATATTGCTTTTCAACAACCGCACAAACACTTACGCTCGATTCGGTTTTGAATAGGATTGAAAATAATCACCCTATGCTTAAAATGTATGATGAGCAAATTCATGCGCTAAAAAACACTTCTCAAATGGCCAAAAGCTGGATGCCTCCTACTTTTTCAACTGGTCCGTGGCAAACACCTTACAAAAGTTTTAGAGATGGAATGTGGATGTTTACAGGCGAACAAATGATTCCGAATCCTTCAAAACAAAAAGCCAATTATAATTTTATGCATGGCATGACAGCGGTTGAACAAACTGGTAAATCAGTTAAACGAAACGAAATGTTTGCGATGGCAAAACAAAATTATTATGAATGGATTGTGTTAAAAAAGAAATATGATCTGGCTGTGCAAACCGATTCGTTGCTCAATTATATTTTAAAAGTTGCACAAAACAGATACACTTACAATAAAGAAAAACTAAATAATATTTATAAAGCACAAGCTGATATTTTTGAACTGCGAAACATGGAAACAATGTTTTTGGGTGATATGAAAATGAAAAATGTGGAGCTCAATACTTTGATGAATACTGAGAAGAATTTTTCTTTTGAAATTGATACAACTTTGTTGCCTCATAACTATGAAATTCAAAATCCGGACACTGCTTTAATCACATCATCACGAAGCGATGTTAAACAATTTGATGCTTCCATAAAGGTTGCAAAACTTCAGCAACAATATGAAAAATCGAAACGCTTGCCTGATTTCGGAGTTTCATTTACTCATATGCAAACATACAGTGTAATGCCGATGCCAAATTTATACTCGGCAATGGCTTTGGTTACAGTTCCAATTGTACCATGGGCTTCAGGCGAGTATAAAAATAAAATTAATGGTTTAGATAATACTGTAAAGGCAATAAATTTTCAAAAACAGGCACTCATTAACGAAACGGCAGGAACCATTGCATCGTTGCAAACACAAATTATTTCAGCCAAAAAGCAATTGAATAATTATAAGGACAATATTATTCCTGCTTACTATAAAAGTTATCAAATTTCGATGATTGCTTACGAACAAAATACGGAAGATTTATTTGTGGTTTTGGATGGATTGAAAATGTATCGCATGGCAAAAATAAATGAGATGGAACAGTTAAAAACACTTTTGAAATTACAAACTGAATATGAAAAAGAGATGGAAATCAGATAAGCTGTTAGTTGTTAGTTCTTGGCTATTGGCAAGATCGAGTTTTCAACTTGTTTATTGCTTATTGCCTATTGTTTATTGCTTATTGGCTTCGTGTAACAGCAAAGTGGAACAAAAGCATATCAAAACTAAAACTGCGGATTTAGATGGTCTTGTGCAGCCTGCTAATCAAACAGTTTTTAGTGATGTGAAAACAATCCTTCCGATTCAAAAAATAATTACACCAGTATTAAATGCTACGGGTGTGATTACGTATGATCCGAGTTCATTGAATACGATTAGTGCAAGATTTAGCGGCCGAATTGAAAAATTATATCTACGTTTTAATTTTCAAAAGATTTCAAAAGGACAACGTATCATGGATATTTATAGTCCGGAAATATTAACGGAACAACAGAATTTAATTTACTTGACAAATATTGATAAGAATGAAAGTGAGTTGATCAATTCATCAAAACAAAAACTAAAATTATTTGGGTTAACCGATTCACAAATCAAGCAAATCATTACCACTAATAAACCAATCAATCCATTACCAATTTATAGTTTATACGAAGGCCATATTCATGATATTGGAATTAATGGAAATGTTTCATCATCACCTTCGATGAATGGTGGTATGAATTCAAAAATTTCCTCAACAGCAAAAGTTCAAATCGAAAATCTTCCATCTTCTCAATCATCGGCACTTTCAATCAGAGAAGGAATGTATGTGCAAAGCGGACAAGCAATTTTTGATGTGTATGATATGGATAAGATATGGGCGGTGCTGAATATTTTTCCCAGAGATGCGGCACAGATTAATGTTGGCGATAAAGTTTTTGCTTTTTCAGAAACAGATCCTGATAATATTATTTCAGCAATCATTAATTATATAGAACCGGTTACCGGCCAAAATGCATCTGCAATAAAAGCAAGAGTTTATTTAGAACATGTTGGAGAGTTACATTTAGAAATTGGAACATTATTGTCTGCAAAGATTTTATCAAAAGAAATAAAAGGAATGTGGTTGCCTCGAAATGCTGTTATTAACTTAGGACAGAAGCAAATTGTTTTTCTAAAAAGTTTAAATCATTTTATCGCTAAAAATATTCAAACAGGAATTCAAACAGATTCATTGATACAAATAATTTCCGGGTTAAAAGGTGATGAAGTACTTGCAGCAAATGCTCAATATATGGTAGATAGTGAAAGTTTTATTTTAACTGAAGACGATAGGCAATAAGCAATTTGCAACAGGCAAGAAAAAATAAATAGGCAAAGAGCAATTGACAATATGCAATGAATAAAATTAATGAATAAATAAATTTTAAAATAATGGCAGCAAAAAATATAAAGGATACAAAAGTTTACAAATTGACATTCGAATTGGCAATGAAATTTTTTGAAATTTCTAAAACATTTCCCAAGGAAGAAACTTATTCACTCACTGATCAAATCAGGCGTTCAAGTAGAAGCGTTTGTACAAATTTATCTGAATCATTTAGAAAGAGATTATATCCTGCGCACTTCATTTCAAAAGTTTCTGATGCTGATATGGAAAATTGTGAAACACAAACTTGGCTTGAATTCTCTTTAGCTTGTAAATATATCAATGCAGAGTGTTTTGAAGAGCTAACAAAACAATCTGAAGAAGTTGGACGACTATTAAATCACATGATAAATAATCCTGAAAAATATAAATGAAAGCGTTGAATAAAACAGTCAATAGGCAATATACAATAGACAAGAAAAAATATGTATATACCAAAATTCGCTTGCAAATTGCCAGTTGTCGATTGCTTATTGCCAATTGCTTATTGCCAATTGCATATTGCATAATGTTCCTTTCGTGTAACTCTGTAAATACTAATTCTGAAGTTCTTAATAAAGATGAATATTATACCTGTTCAATGGACCCACAGGTGATTGAAAACAAAGAAGGAATGTGCCCTATTTGTCATATGAAATTAATCAAAGTAAAAAACAATAGTCTTAAAGCAGGGCAAATAAAACTTAGTGATCAGCAAATAAAATTAGCCAATATCACTTTTGATACTTTACGAATTCAACAGCTTTCAAAAGAGATTACGTTAACCGGAAAAGTAACCATCGATCAAAATCTTTCGGATGCGATAAGCTCAAAAGTTCAAGGAAGAATTGAAAAGTTAGCGGTAAAAAATGTTGGTGATCATATCAGCAAAGGACAACTACTTTATGAAATTTATAGTGAAGATTTAAATGCAGCACAGCACGAATATATTTTATCCTTCGACAAAAATAACTCAACACAATTTACCGATGCAGCAAAAAATAAGTTGTTATTGTTTGGGTTAAATGAATCTCAGATCGGTCAGTTGAAACGTACAAAAAATGTGATTCAAACTATTCAATATTTTTCTTCATCTGATGGTTTTGTGAGCGAAATATCTGTTTCGGAAGGAAGCTATGTTATTACAGGAACAACACTTTTCCGTTTATCGGCTCTTCAGTCGCTTTGGGTGGAAGCACAAGTGTATCTTCCCTATTTACCTTATATCAAAACCGGAACTGAAGCATCATTTTTTATTCCTGCTGCCGGAGATAAATTAGTTGAAGGCAAAGTGATTTTTATTGATCCGCAAGTGCAGTCGCCCGAACGTTTTGTGTTAGCAAGATTTCAAATTATAAATCCATTGCAGGAAATTAAACCAGGGATGCTTGCAAATATTACTGTTAAAACTGAAACCAAAATGGCACTCACACTTCCCAACGATGCAATTATTCTTGATAGCAAAGGTGCAAATGTTTGGATACATAAAAGCAATGATGTATTTGAAAATAAAATGATCACAACCGGAATGCAAAATAGCCGACAGTTAGAAATTACAGGAGGTTTGAGTGCCGGAGATGTGGTTGTAATAACAGGTGCATATTTACTCAACAGTGAGTATGTTTTTAAAAAAGGAGCGAATACAATTGGTAATTAACAAACGCAATTAGCAATAAAATAAATAATCATAAAATAAATATTGAGTAATTAAATAATCAAAAACAAAATGAAAAAATCAATCATCTTATCAGCAACTGTTGCAACTTTATTTTTTGGAGCATGTAACAATTCACCTAAAAATGTTGAACAAACAAATTCACCAGATTCTGTAAAAACAGAAAATGTAAATTCAACACAATCGTTTAATCTCGATACCACGAAATTAAAATCAGGAGAAGTTTTTTATCAATGTGAAATGCATGCAGATATTAATTCTGAAAAACCTGGAATTTGTCCAAAATGTGAAATGGACTTATCCGAATTGAAGAAAAATTAAATAGTTAAAAGATGACTATTATCTATTAACAGTTGCCAGCAGCTAGTAGCTAAAGGCTATCGGCTAAATTTTAATATTATGGTAGGAAAAATAATTTCATTCTCATTAAGAAACCGATTATCAGTTTTGCTAATTGCTTTTTGCTTATTGGCATGGGGTATTTTTGAAATGCGCAATAATCCGGTTGATGCTATTCCCGATTTATCCGAAAATCAGGTGATTGTTTTTACCGAATGGATGGGACGTAGTCCGCAGGTAATCGAAGACCAAATTACATATCCTCTTGTTGCAAATTTTCAAGGCATTCCAAAACTTAAAAATATTCGTGGTGCATCAATGTTCGGGATGAGTTTTGTGTATCTGGTGTTTGAGGATAATGTTGATATTTATTGGGCAAGAACACGAGTTGCTGAGCGATTAAATTTCGCACAAAAACTTTTACCTCAAGGGATTTCTCCAACATTAGGACCTGATGGGACAGGTGTTGGACATATTTTTTGGTATACCCTTGATGCAAAAGGTTATGATCTAGGTGAGCAACGAGCCCTTCAGGATTGGTATGTGAAATTTGCTTTACAAACTGTAAAAGGTGTGAGTGAGGTTGCTTCATTTGGAGGATTTCAAAAACAATATCAGGCAATCATTGATCCTGTGAAATTGAATTATTATAACCTATCGATGGAAGATGTTTTGAAAGCCGTTAAAGCAAATAATAATGATGTTGGAGGACGGAAATTTGAGATGAGCGATAAGTCGTATATTGTTCGTGGTTTGGGTTATATCAAATCTATTCCTGAGATAGAAAATATTCCTTTGAGTACTTCCAATAATGTTCCAATAAGAATAAAAGATGTTGGAACAGTTCAAATGGGCGGAGATATTCGGTATGGAATTTTTGATGAGAATGGCGAAGGTGAAAAAGTTGGTGGAATTGTGGTGATGCGCTATGGAGAAAATGCTGACGCGGTGATACATGATGTGAAAGCAAAAATGGAAGAAGTAGAAAAAGGATTACCCGAAGGGGTGAAATTTAAAATTGCTTACGATAGAAGTGGATTGATAGAAGAAGCAATAAGTTCGGTGAAGAAAACTTTGTTCGAAGTTCTTATAAGCGTTTCAATAATTGTGTTGATATTTCTTTTTCACTGGCGCAGTGCATTAATTATTCTTATTCAAATTCCTGTTTCAGTTGCTGCAGCTTTTATTTTATTAAACGCTTTTGGCTTTTCTTCAAATATTATGTCGCTAACAGGTATTGCTTTGGCAATTGGTGTGATTGTAGATGATGGAATTGTGATGGTTGAAAATGCTTACAGGCATTTGAGTGAGGCTGAGAAATAAATTTTATTATACAGTCAGTTCGAGTGCATTGGGAATGTTTTGAATAGAGCGTATCGAGAACGAATTGTATGCAGGGCGCTTTTCGATACAACGCCATGCTTTTGCTGCCCAAAGTTTACCTGCTTAACGAAGCAATGGCATGGAGTAGCAGGCAGGCTCGAAGTGACTATTTTTTGAATTTCTTTTTTGATAAAATTTTGATGTTTGAACCATTTGCCGATCAAACCAATGAGCTGCAAGCAAGAATTCTTAACGGCATTTTAGTAAGCTAAAAAAATTTGATCACTTAATTTGCAAATAATGCAATTAGGGTTTTTGGATAATGATATAACGCAAAACTATTATGAGATTTTTGCTGATATCAATTTACCCATATTGTTTAATAGTAATTAGTTTGTATCACTAAATACAAGGTTATGAAAACACAAATTTCTATTTCAACTAAATTATTTTTAACAATCATTCCAATTTTTTTAATCTTAAACCTATTAACCGGTTGTGGTTTTTATTATAAGGTTCAAAGCAATGATCATCAATTCAAAAAAGAAGATCTTGTAAAATTTATTCAAGAAGATAAATATTTTATTCTTCATGAAACTGACACCGCTTGGTGTTTATCTAATATCATGTATAATGATACACTATTTAGCGGAACGCTTTCTCCGTTGCCAAAAGTTCACATGAAATATAAAACTGAAAATGGTGAATTCAGATACAAAATAAATAGTGCAATTAATGAAAATGGAATTCTCAATGAAGTTCATCTATATATCAGCGATGATTTTAAAAAAATAGATAAAACGTTTAAAGGAAATTATTCATCAGTTTTTATGGTTAGTGTAAATTCCAAAAACAAAGGTAAAACAGCAAAGTCATGGATATTGCCAATAATAATAGTCCCTGTTGTTGCTGTTACATTAGTTGCAATTATGGTAGCATCATCAATGCACGGAGGTCTCGGTGTGTCACCAAGTGTTCCAAACGTTTTGGGTCCTTAATTCATAAAATGGATTAAAAGATTTTATTATCAAAAAAAAAGCCCACGGTTTAAATCGTGGGCTTTTTGATTATTGAAAATATAATTTTTAAACGTTTGCTACGGCTGAATTTTTAGCACGTTTTCTGTCGTTTTCTGTTAAAAGAATTTTTCTTAAACGTAAAGATTTAGGTGTGATCTCAACTAGCTCATCACCTTGAATATATTCCATACATTCTTCCAATGAGAAATTAATTTTTGGTGCGATACGTGATTTATCATCGGTACCTGATGCACGCATATTTGTTAATTGTTTTGGTCTGATAGCATTCACCACTAAATCATCCGGACGAATATGTTCACCGATAATCATTCCTTCATAAATCTCATCACCAGGCTCAACAAAAAATCTTCCTCTGTCTTGTAATTTATCCAATGAATAACCGGTTACTGCGCCTTTATCACCGCTAATTAAAACACCTGCTAAACGATGTGAGATATTTCCCTTCCATGGTTCGTATGCTTTAAAACGGTGTGCCATGATGGCTTCTCCTGCAGTTGCAGTTAATACGTTATTTCTTAAACCGATAATTCCACGTGCAGGAATTGAAAATGCAAGATGTTGTAAGTCGCCTTTTGGTTCCATGATTAACATTTCACCTTTACGTTGACTAACTAACTCAATTACTTTTCCGGCACTTTCTTCTGGAACATCAACAGTTAAATATTCAATTGGCTCACATTTCTGTCCGTCAATTTCTTTGATGATTACTCGTGGTTGTCCAACTTGAAATTCGTAACCTTCGCGTCTCATTGTTTCAATCAAAATTGAAAGATGAAGAATTCCTCGTCCGTATACTAAAATCGAATCAGGAGAAGCAGTGTTCTCCAATTTCATTGCAAGATTTTTTTCAATCTCTTTTTCCAAACGATCACGCAAATGGCGAGAGGTTACAAATTTCCCTTCTTTACCAAAAAACGGTGAGTTGTTAATGGTAAAAAGCATACTCATTGTAGGCTCATCAATTGATATCGGTTTCAATCCTTCCGGTGCTTCAAAATCGGCAATGGTATCTCCAATTTCAAAACCTTCAATTCCAAAAACTGCACAAATATCACCACCAACAGCTTCTTCCACTTTCATTCTTCCCAAACCTTCAAATGTGTAAAGTTCTTTGATACGAGATTTTTGAATACTCCCATCACGTTTTACCAAACTTACAGGTTGACCTGTTTTGATATTTCCACGTAAAATTCTTCCAATGGCAATACGACCGGTAAATGAAGAATAATCCAATGAAGTGATTTGCATTTGTAAATTTCCTTTTTCAACTATTGGAGAAGGAATTTGCTCAATAATATCATCTAATAAAGTAGTGAAATCTTCAGTAGGATTTTTCCAATCGCGTCCCATCCAACCCATTTTCGAACTACCATAAATGGTGTGAAAATTTAGTTGCTCTTCGTTTGCATCTAGGTTAAAAAACAATTCGAAAACAGCTTCATGAACTTCATCAGGACGGCAATTTGGTTTGTCAACCTTATTAACAACAACGATAGGAGTTTTTCCTAAAGCAAGTGCTTTATGCAATACAAATCGTGTTTGAGGCATCGGACCTTCAAAGGCATCAACCAATAACAACACACCATCAGCCATGTTCAATACACGTTCTACTTCACCACCAAAATCCGCGTGTCCGGGAGTGTCAATAATATTTATTTTGTAGTCTTTGTATCTTACCGAAACATTTTTTGAAAGAATGGTAATACCGCGTTCGCGCTCCAAATCATTGCTGTCGAGGATAAGTTCACCTTGAGGTTGGTTATCTCTGAACAGTTTTGTTTGATGTAAAATTTTGTCTACCAAAGTGGTTTTACCATGGTCAACGTGGGCAATAATTGCTATGTTTCTTATTTTTTGCATGTTAGCGGTTAGAAAATCGAGGCGCGAAAGTAGCACAATTTTTTGGAATTGAACGCATTGATGAAAAGATAATGGGAAATGATAGTTTATTTAAGAATGAAAATTAAACGAAGAGACGCAAAGTTCGCAGAGAAAAAAGTTGGCAAAGGTTTTAAATAATTGAAATGAATGAGCGTAAAAAGTTCAATCAAATTCACACAAAAATAGTTGCGAAAATCTGCAAGAGAAAAATCAGTGAACATTTGTGAGATAACAATTAATGTCCTGCAACTTCTAAATTGTCTTCATCAATTCCTTGCGATTTTAAAATTGATTTTACACGTAAAGCAAAAAATGCGAGATAGGCAAAACAGAAAAGTGTAACAATATAAGATGCATGAATTCCCAATGCGCTATCGGCAAGTTTTCCCTGAAGCGGTGGAATGATAGAACCTCCTAAAATCATCATGATTAAGAAAGATGAACCTTGCGAAGTATGCTTTCCCAATCCTGCAATGGATAATGAAAAAATACATGGCCACATTACAGAGCAAAATAATCCTCCGCTTAAAAAAGCAAACAGGGAAATTTTTCCTGTGGTCATTAGTCCAACAATCATTGCTAAAATTCCAAACACCGAAAAGATCATTAACGTTCGAGCTTGTTTTTCTTTTCCCAAAAAATTTGCACCAATTAAAATGGCCACACAAAATGCATAAGGATATAATTCTGTTACATCATTTCCGTGTAAAAAGTTTACAAATAAAATAAGTGCAAAAGCTATAAATGGAACGACAATCAATGCCAGATTTTTTGCTGTGCTTTTTAAGTTAAAAATACTCATTGCGCCTGTCCATCTTCCAATCATTAAACTTCCCCAATACAACGAAATAAATTGCGAAAGATGTGCTTCATCGTAGCCACCAAACTCAGGCAGTTTAAGCAATGCGCCCATATTACTTTGTATGGTTACTTCAACGCCAACATACATAAAAATGGCAATCATGCCCATCCAAAGTTGAGGATATTTTAAAGCGGGAATTCCTTGTTCAACAGTTTCGTCACTTTTAACATGCGGTAAATTTGTGAACGAAAAATATAAAGCCATTAAAGCGAAAATTCCTGCAACAATTAAATACAATTCTTTGATTGATTCGATAGAAGTTTTTGAAGCATCTGCATTTTCGAGTGAGCCAAAAAGGAAATAACTTACGATGATGGGGCCGAGTGTTGTTCCCAAAGAATTGATGCCACCTGCCAAATTTAAGCGATGTGCTCCGGTGGTGGGATTTCCTAAAGCAATAACAAAAGGATTGGCAGCAGTTTGTTGTAACGAGAAGCCAAGTGCAACAATAAAAAATGCTCCCAAAATTAATGGAAATGAGCCTGCATTTACAGATGGAATAATTGCCAATGCTCCAACAACAGAAATCAACAACCCAAAGATGATGCCTTTTTTATACCCGATCTTATTGAGTATCTCAACTTTTGAAATTTGTGAAAGCAAAAATAAAATTACGGAGCCGATAAAATATCCGCCATAAAATGTGAAGTCGATGAGTTGCGATTGAAATTGCGAAAGCTGAAAATGTGCTTTACAAAAAGGGATAAATATTCCGTTTGATGCGGCTATAAATCCCCAAAAGAAAAACACTACGATAAGTGAGTACAATTGTGAGTGCGAGTTTTTTTGCATTTTTTTGATTTGATAATTTGGTGATGAAATAATTTGATGATGAGATAATTATTTTCAAATAACTAATAACCAGTAACCAATAACTAATTCTTTACATCCAACCAAACAAATTCTCCGCCTTGAAAAATAAAAATATCGTTATCTAATTCAATCTGCTGACCTTCTTTAATAGTTTTCATATTCACATCATTATTTGCAGTGTGAATAGAGCCTTTAGTGCGATAAGCGAGTTGAAGATACTGGTTGTTGATTCCTCGTTTTGTGCCGCAAAGTACCACATGCACAGGTTTGCGAATGCGTTTCAACAATTTCATGTCGCGTATATCACTATCGTCAGCAACCAAAACTAAGTCGCCATAATCGCGGTAAGTACTTGTTGCTTTTAATACAGCTTCCAAATCATTTTCGGGATCATCACCACCTTCTCCAAGTTTGCGAACATCTTCAATATCTTTTTTAAATTTTTTAAAATCTTTGGCTTCAAATGGGTGAACACCTCCAGTTAATCCAACAATTTTTTTATCGTCAGGCATATTATCACCATCGTTAAAAAGGATATAATATTTTATCTTTTCATTCTCGTAATTCTTCTTATACCAAACTAAAATTTGCCCGATATATGGAAACATACTTCCTGTCATATCAACCACCATCGCCACTTTTTTCCATTGCGTATTTCTGTTAAAGACTTTAAAAATTGTAGAATCTTTAATTTTGTATTCGCCAGTTAAAAACTTATCAAATTTTAAGGTAGTTTCTTTTGTGGGCGACTCATAAGTGATCATTCCCTTTTTGTCGAAATGCGCATAGGCACCCACTAATTCTCCCTTGCTAAAATCGGCTTCAGTTTGAAGAAATCCTTTATCATCATAGCAACGTTCGTAACCTTGTTTAACACCGCCTTTATAAATTTCTTCACATTGCGTGCTGCAGTTTGGGAAAAATGTTACACTTGGTCCATCTAATACCCCACGACTAAAAGTGTTTGATAATTCGATACAATCCTGAGCATCGAAGTATCTAATTTCAAGACCTTCTTTTTCGCCATTCTCAAAAAACACTTCGTATTTTAAATCGCCATTTTGCCAAAAATATCTCCAAAAGCCTTGTTGCTTGCCGTTTTTATCGGTTGCATTGATAGTGTCGCCATCAACAACTTCAAATGTTTGTGAAAAAACATGTTGAGTTAAAAAAAGAAAAAATATAAAAATCGTATTTCGAAATCCTAAAAAGTTCATCCGCTCATCCAATGTTCAGTTGTCAAATATACATTACGAAATCATTAACATAAAATATTAATGAAGAGATTTAAGCATGAGGTGATGAAGAAGAGAAGTTGTTAAAATGAATAAATCAATATCTTTTGTGATTTACTTTTTCAATATTGTGTTCATAGATATAAAGTAAAGGCAAGGAGTATTTAACTTGGATAATTAAAATAATACAATTTGTTTTTGAGTAATTATTGAGAACAAAAAACAATATGCTTACTCTTTTACAAACTTACCTGCGTAAGTATTATTACCGCTTTGTATTTTTATAAAATAGATACCATTGTTTAAATCTGTTACTGGAATTTCAATATCTTTTTGATAAGTAAGCGTATTGTTAAAAACCGTTTCACCCAAAATATTTGTAATAATTACACTTAGAGTTTTGTTGTTTATTTCATTTAACGTAAATGAAATTTTATTAGTAGCAGGATTAGGAAATACACTAATTTTTTGAATGAATTTATTTACTTCATTTACACCACTGCTAATGCTTCTTGTTAAGGCAGCAAGCCCACCATAGTTAACCCCATTAAGTTTACCAAAGCCACAAACAATAATTGTATCACCGTAAGATGCCATAGCACTAATAACACTGGTTCCTAATGCCCATGTATCAATTTTTGCACCTGTAACTTTATCATAACTTTCAAGATAATCTGTGGTCGAAAGATTTGAAATATAAACTGTAGTTTTTGCATGACCTATGCAATAAACTCCATTGCTAGTTATATTATTCAAAGGATTCCAAGAAGTAGCATTGCCATTTATTAAATCCAATTCAGCAATGCTATTTCTGAGCTGATTACCAATAAATGAAAACCCACCCCCTACATAAATTGTATTAGTTCCAAAAGCAAATGTTTTAATAAGTGAGTTATCTGGGTTTGGATTCCAAGATGTTTTTTGCCCGGTATTAATATTATAAAAAAAAACTCCACCAAAATAAAATATGGAATCTTTTATTGCTATAGTGGTAGGTCCAATACCATGATATTTATCTTGTTCTAAGGCTACAATAGTTGATTCTAAATCTGAATAAGAATTATCAAGGCTTCCATTAATTGCATCCACTATGGCAAAGCCTTTTTTATACACTCCGTTTATACTGTCAAAAGCACCAGACATAAATATCTTGTTATTATAAACCGCTATTGAAGTTAGTTTTCCAGTACCACTGGGGTTTCCCGTAGTGCCTTTATATGTTAAACGAGGACGCCAGTTTGTAATATTTCCGGTGGTTAAGTCTATTGAACCCAAATTTGATGAATTTCCACCAACAAAATATAGTTTATTTTGGTTGTACAATAAAAAAACTACAGGGTCAGTGAATGCATTATTTATAAATGGTAAAACCAAACCTGTACGCATATTTACAGCGGCTAAATTTGTTTTGCTTAAACCTCCAATAGAAGTAAAACTACCTCCAATGTATGCAGTATCACCTTTTACAATTACACAACCTGCGTAGCTATCTGTCTTTGGAAAATAAGTGAGCACATTTTGAGAAAAACTTTTTTCGGAAAATGTAATCAATAATAAAAATAAAAAAACAGCAACAGTTTTTTTAAATGTTTTCATTTTATAAAGATTTAAAACTATTCGCAAATGGCTAACCAAATGTAAATAAAATTATTGCATAAATAGATTTAAAAATAGGCAGCATTTATCACCAGTAATTTATGTATTTGTGCAGTAAAAAATTTATGAATAAAATTTTAAGTTGAGCAAATGTTCAATCAATAGATGTTTATCTCCAATCAACAATCTCTTATTTAAAACAAAATGTATATTTGATTTCGATACTTACAAAATGATGATGAAAAAATTTAAAATACAATCAATTCTTATAGTAACAATTTTTGCCATGCTTATCATTCTATCATCCGTTTTTAAAAATGATAAATCAACTGAAAAGTTTGAATCGGATGGCATGGAAGAAGATATTGCCGGCAGAGTGGAATGGATGAATAAGATGTTGGCAGATCCATCAACCGGAAAAATCCCGGATAATTTTCGTATCAACGAATTGGTTTATTCACGCACATTACCTTTTATCAATAATGCCATGAGCAAATCTTATGGCAGTCAGTATATCATGCGTGGTCCATGGAATGTTGGCGGACGAACACGTGCTGTTGTAATTGATAAAACAAACGAAAATATTTTACTTGCTGCATCAACGATGGGTGGTTTTTGGCGAAGTATAAATGCAGGAGTTTCGTGGAGTAAATGTATCGACAGTGCACAAACATCAAACATTACTTGTTTAGCTCAAGATACCCGAACAGGGAAAACAAATACGTGGTATGCAGGTACCGGAGAACTTTATGGAGCAAGCATTCCCGGTGCATTTTTTTCAGGAAACGGAGTGTATAAATCAACCGATCAGGGAATAACATGGAAGCAACTTTCGGCAACAACAACAACTCCCGGTGGACTTTATAATAGCTGGTCGGTAGTGCATAATGTTGCAATCAATCCGGCAATTGATTCGTTGGATGTGATTTTTGTGGCAACGTATAATTGGATTTGGAGAAGCAATGACGGAGGTAAAACGTTCTCTCCAAAAAAAGGCGGTGGTGGTAGTCTTTGGAGTGATGTGGCTGTAACTCCAACAGGAATTGTTTATGCAACACTTTCAACAGGAACTTCGAGTGCAGGAATTTGGCGCTCGTCAGATAATGGCAATACCTGGACAAATATTTCTCCTTCATTTTTTGTTTCAACAACACAACGAATTGTTATTGGCATTTCACCTTCAGATGAGAAGCAAATTTATTTTGCAGCATACTCACCCGGAAGTGGAAAAAAATCATTGAACTTCGAAAAAACTGAAGAGTGGAATAGTTTATGGAAATATAATTATGTAAGCGGAAATGGCTCAGGTGCCGGTGGTGTGTGGATTGACAGAAGTGCAAATATTCCAACTCTTGGAGGCGATTTTGGAGATTTTATTTCTCAGCAAGGATATTGTTTGAGTGTAAAAGTAAAACCTGATGATCCGAATGTAGTGTTTTTAGGTGGGGCAAATTTGTATCGCTCAACCGATGGATTTGCAACCACAACTAAAACAACTTGGGTGGGTGGTTATGATGTAAATACTGCACGACCGGATTATAAAGTTTATCCCAACCATCATCCCGATAATCATGGTGTAATTTTTTATCCATCCAATCCTGCAAAAATGATTTCCATTCACGATGGAGGAATTTCTATTACAACAAATAATCTTGCTCCAACAATTGCATGGACAGAATTAAACCATGGTTATTTGTGTACACAATTTTATTCGGTTGCAATGGATCATACTTCTACAAATGACGTGATCATCGGTGGCTTGCAGGATAACGGAACCTATTATACCAACAACCAAAATTTATATTCATCGTGGACGCAACCTTTTAGTTCGGATGGAAGTTTTTGCTTTGTTGCACCAAACGCAACTGAAGCTTATATGTCGACACAACAAGGAAGAGTTTTTAGAGTGATACTTGATGCAAATGGAAATAAAACACAATCAGCGCGTATCGATCCAAATGGGTTGAATAAAAAAAATTATCAATTTATTAATCCTTTTACACCGGATGCAAATAATTGGAAAAAGCTTTATATCCCTAATGGCGACAGGATTTGGCGCAATGATGATGTTTCACAAATTCCATTACACACTCAGCTTGACAGTACTGCAGTTTTAACAAATTGGAATGAATTAATAAATACAAAATTGGCAGATTCAACAGAAGGAATTACAGCTATATTGAGTTCAAAAATTCAATCCGATATTTTGTATTACGCAACCGAAAAAGGAAAATTATTCAGGTTAAGAAATGCTTCTTCAAATTCATCTGTTCCGCAAAATATTTCGGGTACAAATTTTCCTGCAAATGCATACATCAATTGCATCGTTCAACATCCAACCGATACTTCAAAATTATTTGTTGTGTTTACCAATTACGGAGTGCTGAGTGTTTTTTATTCGGTTAATTCAGGAGCAGCATGGACAGCAGTTTCAGGTAATTTAGAACAAAATATTGATGGCACGGGAAATGGTCCTTCGTGCAGGTGGATGACCATTGCAAATGTTGGCGATAGTTTAATTTATTTTGTTGGAACAAGCACCGGTTTATATGCCACAAAAGCTTTAAACGGAATGCAAACAAAATGGACCAACCAATCATCGGATATCATTGGAAATAATATTGTGATGATGATGGATTTTAGAGCAATAGATGGAATGTTTGTTGTGGCAACTTATGGTGCAGGAATTTTTAGTAATAAAATTCAATCTATTCACGAAGCAGTTGTCGAAAAAAGTAAATTGAATGATCAGATAAAAATTTATCCTAACCCTGTTAAAGATTATTTGAAAATAGATTTCACACAAAAATATTTCCAAACCACTTACGATGTGATGGATTTGAATGGAAAAGTATTGATGCACGGAATGCTTACGCAATTAGCAAATGCCATCGATGTTTCAGAATTAAAAACAGGAATTTATTTTGTCAATATTACTGCCGATGGAAAATTGTTAAGCAGGAAAGTGATGAAGGAATGATGTGTTGATTTGATGATTTGAAAATTTGATGATTTGATGATGTGAAAATGTGATGATGAGATGATTTGAAAATGAGATGATGTGCAGATTTGATGATTTGAAAATTTACAGCTGAAGATAAAACTTTGCGCACTTTGCGAAAACTTTGCGTTCGTTGCGGTTTAATTTTAAATTGTTTTTAACCTGAAGTACTCGCGAGCGTCACGCTGGTGATGAGTTTTAAAAGAATTGTTTTTTATCGTAGATCCCTATACCTAAGGGACGCTGAATATTTTGCATTAATCAATAGATGTAATTAATCATATGAATATCTCCATGATTTTGAAATTCCGAAGGGATGAAATTATTGTAGTAGTACAAAGAAGGAATGTTCATACAAAACCCGGAGGGTTGACATTATTTATTTCACCCTTTCAGGGTTTTATTTAATTTTTTGCAAAATAAATTTTACAATACTATCACACCTTCTGTGTTATTGTTTGTAATCAACAGATCAAAATATATTTATAAATATTTACACCCGGTTTTGCAAGAGTCATCCTTCACCAAATAAATGACAGCTAATTTTTCCTACGTGGCCTCTGCTTCTAAAACTCCGAAAATCATCTCCTGATACAATTCATATTTATTCATCAGAATAAGTTTTATTCTTGCAGCTTAATTCTGTTATCATGTCGACATTAAGAGAAGATGCATTAAAGTATCATAGCAAATTTCCTCCCGGAAAAATTTCAGTAGTTCCAACAAAACCTACCAATACAAAACGAGATTTAAGTTTAGCCTATTCACCCGGTGTTGCCGAGCCGTGTTTAGAAATTGCAGAAAACCCAACTGACGTTTATAAATACACAGCAAAAGGAAATTTAGTTGCAGTTATTTCAAACGGTACTGCTGTTTTAGGTTTAGGAGATATTGGTCCGCTGGCTTCAAAACCTGTGATGGAAGGAAAAGGATTGCTATTTAAAATTTTTGCAGATATTGATGTGTTCGATATTGAAGTGAATACAAAAGATGTTGAAGAGTTTATCAAAACAGTAAAAAATATCAGTCCAACTTTTGGTGGAATAAATTTAGAGGACATAAAAGCTCCTGAATGTTTCGAAATTGAACGCAGGTTAAAAGAAGAATTGGATATTCCCATCATGCACGATGATCAGCATGGAACAGCCATTATCACAGGAGCGGCTTTGTTAAACTCTCTTGAGATCATGAATAAAAAAATCGAGAAAGTAAAAGTTGTTTATAATGGTGCGGGAGCAGCTGCGATCAGTTGCGCAAAGTTGATGATATCGTTGGGAGTGAAACAAGATAATATTGTGATGTGCGATAGTAAAGGTGTGATAAGAATTGATTCACCAAATCTTGATGAAACAAAAAAACAATTTGCCACTCCACAAAATTTACACACACTCGAAGATGCAATGAAAGGTGCTGATGTGTTTGTAGGATTATCAAAAGCTGATGTGGTTACACCGGCAATGTTGCAAAGCATGGCAAAAGATTGTATCGTGTTTGCATTGGCAAATCCAAATCCTGAAATTAATTATGAAGCAGCAGTTGCTTCTCGCGAAGATATCATCATTGCAACAGGAAGAAGTGATTATCCAAATCAGGTAAATAATGTATTAGGATTTCCATATATTTTTAGAGGTGCACTCGATGTTCGTGCAACAAAAATAAATGAGGAAATGAAAATTGCAGCTGTTCGTGCTTTGGCAAAATTGACGAAAGAACAAGTTCCCGAAATTGTAAATTTAGCATACAACGAAAAAAATGTAACCTTCGGAAAAACGTATATTATTCCAAAGCCACTCGACCCAAGATTGATCACAACGGTTTCACCTGCAGTAGCAAAAGCAGCAATGGATTCGGGCGTTGCTCAAATTCAAATTACTGATTGGGAAGAGTACCGTCAAAAGTTGTTGGCAAGACTCGGAAAAGAAAGTAATTTCTTATCGGCAATTGGAAATAAGGCTCGCGAAAATCCAAAACGTGTGGTGTTTTCTGAAGCTGATAATTATAAAATTTTACGTTCGGCACAAATTGTAAAAGATGAAGGAATTGCTATTCCAATTTTATTAGGAAAGAAAGAAAAAATCCTCCAGATCATTGCCGAAAATAATATCAAATTGGAAGGTGTAAAAATCATCGATCCAAGAGAGGAAGAAGAAAAGAGAAATGAATATGCGGAGTGGTTTTATAAGAAACGTCAACGCAGAGGAATATCATTATATGAAGCAAAAAAGATGATGCACGATCGCCATTATTTTGCTCCGATGATGGTAGAATTTGGTGAGGCAGATGCAGTGATTTCAGGACTTACAAAAAATTATCCTACAACGATAAAACCGGCATTACAAATTTTTGGAAAGCAAGAAGGCATTAACAAAGTTGCGGGTATGTATATTATGCTTACCAATAAAGGAACATTGTTTTTTTCGGATACAACGGTAACCATCAATCCAACTCAGGAAGATTTGGTTGACATTACAATTCTTACCTATAATGCGGTGAAAAATTTTAATATCAAACCAAGGATTGCGCTATTATCATATTCAAATTTTGGTTCATCACCCGGAGAAACTCCAACAAAAATGGCAGAGGTAAGACGTATTTTAAAAGAGCGTCATCCGGCAATGGTTGTTGATGGAGATATTCAGGCAAACGTAGCACTCAATCAAAAAATGTTGAGAGAGAATTTTCCTTTCAGTGAATTATGCGGTGATCCTGTAAACACATTTATTTTTCCGAAACTTTCGTCAGGAAATATTGCTTACAAATTATTGCAAGAATTAGGTGCAGCCGAAGCTGTTGGTCCTGTAGTTTTAGGATTAAAAAAATCAGCTCACGTTTTACAATTAGGAAGCAGTGTTCGCGAAATCGTTAACATGGTAAGTATTGCCGTTGTAGATGCACAAGCGAAAGAAGGAAAGTAAAAAAGTAAATATCGATAGTACTTTTTTGTTCTCCTCATTTTAGGAGGAGTGTCACGAAGTGACGAGGTGGTGATTTTTCTTACAGCAATTCACCACCCCATCAATCAAAGATTGATTTCCCCTCCTGCGAGGAGGGGAGCTGTTTATTAAAAATCTCTAGGAAAATCTGTGGCAAAATTTCTCTGCGTTCTCTGCGCCTCTGCGTTTATTATTATTTTCTACCCAAAATTAATTTCGGTGCTATCACCAATATTCAAGCTTTGTTTCATGCCTTTGTACATCGCATCGTTTCCAATAATTGAGCTTTCCAAAATGGCATATTCAATTTGCGCATACGGTCCGATGATGGAATCTTTGATGATGGCATAATTGAGCGTAGCATTTTCTCCGATTGAAACATTAGGGCCAATAATTGAATTTGAAATCTTACAATTCTCTCCAATAAAAACAGGAGCGATGATGATGGTGTTTTCAAATTTATATTTTAAGGTATCATAATTTAACCGCTTCAAAAGGGTAGAATTAGTTTCCAGTAAAATTTCTTTTTTTCCGCAATCGAACCAATTATAAACATCAAAAGTTTTAAACTTTATTCCCTGCTGAACCATGCGCATCAAGGCATCGGTAAGTTGGTATTCGTTTTGGCTGGTAACTTTATTATTGATAATATATTCTAAGGCATCAATTAATTTTTCGCTTTCATTAATTTTATATAACCCAACCAAAGCAAGATTTGATTTTGGAATAGAAGGTTTTTCAACCAATCTTTTTATGATACCATCATCATCCAATTCGGCAACACCAAACAATCGAGGATCGTCAACTTTTTTAACACCAAGCATCGAAACATCACTTTTCAACACAGTATCAAGGTCAACATCAACAATCGAATCGCCCAAAACAATTAAAATTTCACCCGCATCTTTAATCTGTTCCTTGGCTAAATAAATTGCATATCCTGTTCCACGTCCTGTTGTTTGAATAACGTATTCAGCTTTTATTTTTGGATAATGTGATGAGATGTAATTCTCAATTTTATCACCCATATAACCGATTACAAAAACATATTCGTTAATTCCTGCTTTGATCAAAGAATCGATGATATGTGCCAAAATTGGCTTTCCTGCTATTGGAATTAATGCTTTTGGTTGTGTATGTGTATGCGGGCGAAGTCGTGTTCCTATGCCCGCTACGGGAATAATTGCTTTCATGTTATATGATTTTTATTAGTTTCAAAAATAGCTCTTTTGCATTGATGTCAAATTGCTAAATTGCGATGCAATTATAATTTTAAAATGATGAAAAAAGACAAAGAAATATTTGATCTGATTGAAAAAGAAAATCACCGTCAGGAACATGGGCTTGAATTAATTGCTTCCGAAAATTTTGTCAGCAAACAAGTGATGAAAGCAGTGGGAAGTGTATTAACAAATAAATATGCTGAAGGCTTACCGGGAAAGCGATATTATGGAGGTTGTGAAGTTGTGGATGTAATTGAAAATTTGGCAATCGAGCGCTTAAAAAAATTGTTTGGAGCTGCATGGGCAAATGTGCAACCACATAGCGGAGCACAAGCAAATGCTGCCGTAATGTTGGGTTGTTTAAATCCGGGAGATAAGATTTTAGGATTTGATCTTTCGCATGGCGGACATTTAACACACGGTTCACCAGTTAATTTTTCGGGAAAATTATACAAGCCATCTTTTTATGGTGTGGATGAAAGTACCGGAACAATTGATTGGAATAAAGTAGAAGAAACAGCAAAACGAGAAATGCCAAAATTGATGATTTGTGGTGCTTCAGCTTATAGCCGCGATTGGGATTATGTGCGCTTGCGTGCAATTGCTGATTCGGTTGGAGCTTTGTTATTGGCAGATATTTCTCATCCTGCAGGATTTATTGCAACAGGTTTATTAAACGATCCAATTAAACATTGCCATATAGTTTCATCAACCACACATAAAACTTTGCGTGGACCAAGAGGTGGAGTGATTATGATGGGACAAGATTTCGAAAATCCATTTGGTCAAAAAACACCGAAAGGCGAATTGAAAATGATGAGTGCAATATTAGATGGTGCCGTTTTCCCGGGAACACAAGGTGGTCCGCTTGAGCACGTAATAGCTGCAAAAGCAGTTGCATTTGGTGAAGCTTTAAGTGATGATTATAAAAAATATATCAAGCAAGTGCAAAAAAATGCACAAGTGTTATCGGCTTCATTTATCGAAAGAGGATACAAGATTATTTCGGGAGGAACAGATAATCATTTAATGCTTATTGATCTTCGAAATAAAAATGTGAGCGGGAAAGTTGCCGAAAACGCATTGGTAAAAGCAGATATAACTGTCAATAAAAATATGGTTCCGTTTGATGATAAATCACCATTTGTAACTTCAGGTATTCGTGTTGGTGCAGCAGCAGTTACAACAAGAGGATTGAAAGAAAAACAAATGGAAAAAATTGTTGAATTAATTGATAGAGTGATTGTGAAAAATGAAGATGAAAAAACAATCAAAGATGTTCGCAAAAAAGTAAATAGTATGATGGAAGATTTTCCATTGTATTAGAAATTATATTTAATATTTCATAAGCCCACGTTTTAAACCGTGGGCTTTTTTTTTATCCCAACCTATGCTGAATAAGCGTTTGCACCTGTGTGTATAATTGCATAGGTGAAAATTTTCTCCAATTCATATTGTCAAATTCTCCACCAAAATTTAAATAATAATCGATGCCAGCTCTTCTAAATTCTTCTAAAACATGTTCCTGAAAATTAACAGCAACGATCCATCCTTCATCAATATCCTGAAACCATTCTTCATAATAACAATCATCCGAACTATGAAAATTCAATACGTTTTCGCCAATCAAAATAAATTTACTGATTCCATTTTCAATAAGTAATTCAACAACATCACGCTTTAAAAACATGATATCGTTTGTAACGGCATCGTTCCATTCGCCTAACATTTCAATCACTGCAAATTGTTTATGGTAATCGGCAAATAAGATCTTTATGTATAAGGTTGGCGATCCAAATTCGTCCCATTGAGGATGGATTACATAATTGTAAATGGTATTTGAAAATTCAAATTCGCTGTATTCACGTTCAAAGAATGGCGAATTCTGATCGTCTTCCGAACGATAGAGGTCTCTCCAAATATAATAGGGCTCAATTTCCTGCATCGAAGCGAATTTAGAATCACTTTAAATCTTTAACAAAATATTTATGTTAAAATATTGATAATCAAAAATGAACTTCAGGCCTTTGTTACTTCCCATAAATGATTATTTTTGCCGACCATTAAATGAACATTAACTTTTAACTAACAAATAAAACATGTCATATTTATTCACTTCAGAGTCCGTATCAGAGGGACACCCAGACAAAGTAGCCGATCAAATTTCGGATGCGCTTATTGATAATTTTTTAGCTTTCGATCCGAATTCAAAAGTGGCTTGCGAAACTCTTGTAACAACAGGACAAGTAATTTTAGCCGGTGAAGTAAAATCAAAAGCTTATTTAGATGTTCAAACCATTGCCCGCGATGTGATCAAAAAAATTGGTTACACAAAAAGCGAGTATATGTTTGAAGCAGATTCATGTGGTGTGCTTTCAGCTATTCACGAGCAATCTTCAGACATTAATCAAGGTGTAGATAAAAAAGATAAAGAAGAGCAAGGTGCAGGCGACCAAGGAATGATGTTTGGTTATGCAACAAGTGAAACTGATAATTACATGCCATTGCCTTTAGATTTGGCGCATTTGTTATTATTGGAATTAGCGGCAATTCGCAAAGAAGGTAAACAAATGAAATATCTTCGTCCTGATGCTAAATCACAGGTTACGATTGAATACAACGATAACAACCAACCGATCAGAATTGACACTATTGTAATCTCAACTCAACATGATGATTTTACAAAAGGTGATCAAAAGAAAATGCAAGTACAAATCACTAAAGATGTAAAATCTATTTTGATTCCTCGCGTGAAGAAACATTTAAAAGTATCGTTACATAAATTATTTAATGATAAGATCACTTACCATATCAATCCAACAGGAAACTTTGTAATTGGTGG
>Ga0194047_10000196_pt1 | contig 41201 bp, 37 predicted proteins | sample JunL225m_MetaG_2_FD_160070 | JGI IMG/M metagenome (GOLD analysis project Ga0194047, IMG submission 160070) | Anoxic zone freshwater microbial communities from boreal shield lake in IISD Experimental Lakes Area, Ontario, Canada - Jun2016-L221-5m | ecosystem: Environmental > Aquatic > Freshwater... | reverse complement strand
AGGCTGGAACGCTGTTATTGAAACCAACCTGACCGGAGCTTTCTTCATGTGTAAGGCGGCGCAGCAAGTCTGGATGAAAGAGCATGGGGGCGCAATTGTTACTATTGTGGCGGATATATGGCGAGGCTTCCCCAATATGGCACATAGCGGCGCAGCGCGGGCAGGTGTGGTGAACCTAACCCAAACGTTGGCGTTGGAATGGGCGCAATATGCGATTCGTATCAATGCGGTTGCGCCCGGACTGATAGACTCTAGTGGATTGTCGAAATACCCCCCAGAGGTGCAGGCGATGCTTGCACAGTTGCCTCGCGATATTCCGGCTCAGCGAATGGGAACCGAGCGCGAGGTAGCTGCTGCTGTTGTTTTTCTGCTCTCACCTGCTGCCGCTTTTATCTCCGGCGAGACTTTAAAAGTGGATGGCGCGGGTTCGCTCTATCGCTTGCAAGGTTACGTAATACCTGAGCATACTGCATGGGAGAGCTATGGTGAGGATTCCTAACTCTTAATGGGCAGTCTAACATTATTCATTGAGGCGCAACATGGGAAATAATCTTCAAAAGCTGCTCGAATTTGGAAGCGACTTGCCTGACGGTAGCCCCATTCAAATAAAATTCCTCGATGGGAACTGACATTTTGTATATTTCAAATAAAACAAAAAACCTGTACAAACTGAATTACAGGGAAGGGCTATTAACGGTAGCGCAAGCGCAAAACTTGCAGTTAAAAACTATGCAAAAAATAACACAAAACACTAACGCTACCCTAAATTCCATACTCAACGCTGTGTTATAATGGCGCAAAGCCGGAGTTTGCTATTATTTTACTAAATGAGGTCAAAAAAATGACACAGACCGTAAAAGAAACTAAAGTTGAGCGCATCTATAACTTTTCTGCAGGACCTGCGGTATTGCCGCTGGAAGTGTTGGAGCAAGTTCAGCGTGATTTGATTTCCTACCCCGGTGCGGGTATGTCCGTAATGGAAATGAGCCATCGTAGCGCCCCTTTCGAGGGAATCATTCATACCGCCGAAGCAGATTTGAGAACCTTACTGAATATCCCTGCCAACTATAAGGTGTTGTATTTGCAAGGTGGCGCCAGTCTGCAATTCTCTATGATTCCTATGAATTTTTTGCCTACCGGAGCAGAAGCCTCCTATATTATTAGTGGCGTTTGGGCGCAAACCGCTTATAAAGAGGCTCTAAAGCTGGGTAAAGCGCGAGTTGCTGCCAGCACAGAATCCGAGAATTTTACTCGTGTGCCTACCCAAAGCGAAATTCAGATTGACCCCCAAGATGCTTATGCCCATTTCACCTCAAATAATACCATCTATGGAACACAATCCCTTGTAGAACCAGAAGTAGGTGATGTTCCGTTGCTGTGTGATGCTTCCTCGGATATTTTGAGTCGCCCACTTGATATAACCAAATATGCCATGCTTTATGGTGGGGCGCAGAAAAATGCTGGTATCGCGGGGGTGACACTCGTGATTGTGCGCGAAGACTTACTAGAGCGAGTGCCAAAGAACCTACCTTCTCTGCTGGATTATCGCTTGATGGCAGAAAAAGAATCGCTATTTAATACTCCTCCTGCTTTCGCGGTGTACGTGAACGGTTTGGTGGTGAAATGGCTGTTGAGCATCGGCGGGTTGCCGGAAATCGAGCGTCGCAATAAGGAAAAAGCAGCTTTATTATACGCTGCGATTGATACCAGCGGCGGGTTCTATCGAGGTCATTCCCAACCGGATAGCCGCTCACTTATGAACGTCACTTTCCGATTGCTTAGCGAAGAACTTGAGAAGAAATTTGTTAAGGAATCTACTGCTATCGGGTTAGATGGTCTGAAAGGACATCGTTCGGTGGGAGGGTTACGCGCCTCGATTTATAACGCTTTCCCTAAAGAAGGAGTTGCTGCGCTAATAGCCTTTATGAAGGATTTTCAGGCTAAAAACGGCTAAAACCAATTAATTCGGGGGTTGCGTTTTGCTGCAATCCTGTTTCGCTAAGAACTCCAGACGGGTAGGTTTGCTCTGGAGGCGGTATAGAGAGCCATAAATTAAATTTGGAGCGTGTTAACCACCAATGAGCCATAACATTTTGATACTCAAGGGCGATGGAATCGGACCGGAAGTAGTTGATGTCGCCGTAGATATTTTGAAACATATGGGGCTAGACCTCAATTTTAGCGAGGCAAAGGCTGGCTATGCCTGTTATCAGGAGGTGGGCGACCCTATCCCACAGACGACTATTGCTGCTGCCCGTGCTGCCGATGCTACCCTTTTCGGCGCAGTTACTACCCCCCCTGACATTCCGAACTATCGTAGCGCGGTGGTAACTCTCCGCCGCGAACTCGACCTTTACGCCAACTTGCGTCCGGTTCACTCGCTTGGTTTGACGGGTGGGCATTATCGTGAGGGGTTGGATTTTTACGTGGTTCGAGAAAATACCGAAGGTTTATATATCGGTCAGGAAGAAGATTTCGGAGATTACGCTATTGCCAAACGCCTTGTTACTAAGAAAGGCAGTGAGCGCATTGTTCGTTACGCTTACGAATTGGCACGGCGCACAGGTAAGCGCAAAGTTACTGTAGTGCATAAAGCAAACATTTTGCGCCTGACCGATGGGCTTTTCCGCCGAACCGCCTTAGCAGTGGCAAAAGAATATGCTGAACAATATGGGATTGAGGTTCAGGAACTGCTGGTGGATACAATGGCGATGCGTCTGATAAAAGACCCGCAGAATTTTGAGGTTATCGTTACCACCAACTTATTCGGGGATATTCTATCTGATGAAGCGGCGGAACTGGTAGGCGGGTTGGGCGTAGCTGCCAGCGGCAACATCGGCGAACACGGCGCAATCTTTGAACCGGTTCACGGTAGCGCCCCTGACATTGCGGGTAAGGGGATAGCCAATCCTTTTGCCACTTTGCTGGCAACCGTGATGATGTTGCAACATATAGGTGAAAATGCTGCTGCTGAACATCTCCAAGCTGCGGTGGCGGCTACTATCCGGCAGGGAACGTTAACCCCTGACCTAGGCGGTACTGCTAATACTGCCCGTGTTAAGGAGCAGATTATTTCCAATCTCTAAAAATCTTAGCGGTGGCGTAGTCACATACTGTCTTAATAGCATTAGGCAAAAATCAAAGAACAATCCCAAAAGTTTAAGGGCGTGAATTGGCAAAAACACGCCCTTTTATTATAATAATAAAATTATCGTTGCAATTCGATGAATTTCAAAATACAAATCTATTTTAAGATATAAAAAAACCAGTTATACTAAGGTTAGATTTATGATAGATAAAAACCTTATGAAAGAGGGTAGGTTGGCATGCGCGAGACCGATGAAAAGACAGAGCAATCTCCACATGTTGAAGCGGTATTAGCACTGGCGCTGTCTTTTCCGGATGGGTTATTGGTAGCAAATCAGGCTGATGAGGTGCTTTTCGCCAATCTGAAGGCTTGCGCTATGCTGGCGCATTCTGCCAGTCAATTAATCGGGCAATCTTTCCAGAATGCGCTCAAAGAAATATTATTACGCGCCCGCGAACCAAAACAGCTTTATACCCTGCTACTTAACACCCGCCCAGAACAACCGGTTATTCTTGATATATCATTGGTAACGCCAACTTCGGTTGGGGCTGAACCAGCGGCAGATGCTCATGTGCGCCTCATCCTGTTTTCAGTTCTTGATAAAGATAGTAAATGGCTTGGTCGCGGCTTATTACTGCAAGATGGTCGCTATGAACCACCGGCAGAACAGGTTAAAAACGAGTTTATGGAGGTGGTTTCACACGAGTTGCGTACGCCACTCAGCGCGATTCAAGGTTTCAGTGAATTGCTACTCACGCAGGATGCCCCTCCTGAACGTCAGCGCATGTGGCTGGAAATGATAAATCGCGAAAGTGTGCGCCTATCCGGTCTGATTGAGGATATGCTCAGCCTTGCTCATATCGAAAGCGGGCGCATTGATTTACGACTCGAACGGGTTGACCTTGAAGTGGTCATTCGTCAAGTAGTTGAGATTTTACGGGTCGGCAGCAGTCGTCATACCTTCAAAATTGAAATTGAATCTAATCTTCCGTTCGCCCGTACTGACCGCGACAAGTTAATTCAAATACTGAACAACATTATTGGCAATGCCATAAAATATTCCTCCAAAGGCGGCAACATTAACATTCGGGTTATTGTCAGCCCTACCAACTCTGAGCTTATTCAAATCAGTATCAGCGATCAGGGCGTAGGTATTCCTGAAGGCGACCAGACTCATATTTTTGAGAAATACTATCGGGTTCGCAATGGCACAACCCGCGAGGTTAAAGGCATCGGGCTAGGTCTTGCTATTACTCGTAATCTGGTCGAATTAATGGGTGGGCGTATTTGGGCGGAAAGCAAACTAGGGGTAGGCACTACCTTCTTCTTTACTGTGCCGGTTCACATCTTCCCCAATCGCGAAATCAAGGTTTTCAAAGACATTTTGCTCAAATCCTTGCTGGTTCAGGGTAAGGATATAACTGAAGCCGAGCTTTATCTGGATTACCTGCAACGCACCTTGCCCTCTAACCAACTTGATGAAGTGTTGCGTGATACCCTCTACGAAGTGGGCGAACTGTGGCATCAAGGCAAAATCGGGATTGGCGATGAGCATCTTGCGGTCGGGGTTATCCGCGACTTTCTGGCACGCGCTAAAACCGTCGCTTCTCCCTTTAGCGGATTAAGGGTTGTGGTCGGTACGGTTTCTGGTGAAGAACATATGGTGGGGCTAACAATGGTGGCAAATGCCTTTACTCGTTCTGGGTGGCTAATTACCAATCTGGGCGCAAATGTGCCTGTTTCTGCTTTTATCACCACCATTGAGCAAAGCAAGCCTGATTTGCTGTTACTGAGTATTTCGCTTCGGCAGCACTTTGTAGAAATAAAGCGCGTAGTACAGGAAGTGCGGAAGGCTTACCCTAATATGATAATAGGGGTGGGCGGGCGGTTGTTCAACGAGCTGCCTGATTTAGCGGCTCAGTTAGGCGTGGACTTTCAAGGCACAAACCCTGATGAAACTGTCAGAATAGCGACACGCTTCCTGAATGAGCGTCTTGAAACACAGAAAAAACTTTCAGAGAAAAATTCCTAATGCCTCCCGGTACACTATACGTTGTCAGCACTCCGATTGGCAATCTTGAGGATATTACCCTACGCGCCTTACGTCTCTTGCGTGAGGTAGCTTTGATTGCGGCAGAAGATACCCGACATACTCGCCACCTGCTCAACCATTTCCAGATTCCTACCCCTGCTATCGCTTATCATGAACATAACAAACTGACTCGGCTAGATAGCGTCCTTGAAAAACTAAACGAGGGCAAAGATGTGGCGTTGGTTTCGGATGCTGGCACTCCTTGTCTGAGCGACCCCGGTTGGGAATTGGTGTGCGCCTGTTTGGAACGGAACATACCTGTTGATGCTGCGCCGGGTGTCGCCGCTCCGCTAGTGTCGCTGGTTTTGAGCGGGTTTTCGCCTCGTGAATTTACCTATGCCGGCTTTCCGCCTCGCCAGAAAAGAGAATTGCGCGAATGGCTGGTACATTTCAAACCGGAGTTACAGCAACGCCCCCTCATTTGTTTTGAAGCACCTCATCGCTTACTTGCTCTTTTGGAAACTGCTCTTGAAGTGTGGGGAGAATGTTCGGTGGCAGCTTGCCGCGAATTAACCAAATTGCATCAGGAAGTGCGCCGTGAAAAGCTATCCTTGACTATTGCACATTTCCGAGAAACAGCCCCACGCGGAGAATTTACGCTGGTTTTCGCCGAGCCGGAAATTGCGCCAATTCCTATACAGGCTATAAGTGAGGAAGAAATTCTGGAAAAGTTACGGTCATTAAAAGCAACCGGATTTCGGGCAAAAGCGGCAGTTGAGCAAATTTCGCAAGAACTGGGTTTATCGCATCGCAAGGTTTATGATTTGTGGCTTAAGCTCTGAGCCTTTTCCCTTATTTCAAACTGTACTACGTAACATTCCTCAGTAGAATCGGCATGCCAAAATCGGCATAGTAGCCTATTCCTAAAAAAACCTTTTAATAGTATCATTTCTGGACTTAGCTAACATACAAATTTCTTATATCTTATAGGATACTCTTATGACCATCGAACTGGAGCTTGAGAACAGTATTGGAACTACTTCTGGCTTGGCAGGATTCTGGCGCAAAATCCGTTGGGATGCGTTGCTGGTTTTTCTGACTGTAATTTGGGGTAGCACTTTTTTACTGGTTCAAAATAGCATCAAATTGGTCGAGCCTTTCAGCTTTTTGTCAATGCGCTTTACTATCGCAACGCTGGCGCTGGCGATAATTTTCCGCAAACGCATTGTTCGGATAACTCGCCGGGAATTGGTTACAGGTAGCATCATCGGAGTATTTGTATTTTCTGCTTTTGCTCTACAAACCGTAGGCTTGCAATTTACCACTACCAGCAAGGCGGGCTTTATCACGGGCTTGTATGTGCCGCTGGTTCCGGTAATGGCAATATTTTTGCTACGCCACTTTCCCGCTCCCCTAATTTGGGTTGGGGTCTTCTTTTCAACGCTCGGTATGGGTTTGTTATCAATAAACGACAACTTTAACCTTGATTTCGGAATGGGTGAGTTGCTGGTGTTGGGCTGCGCTGTGGCATGTGCCTTACACATTGTAACTGTGAGCAAGTTTGCGCCCCAAGCCGACGCGATAAACCTAACAACCGTGCAAATCGGTGTTACCGCGCTGTTAAGTTTAGCTTCGGTATTAATTTCAGGAGAACCGTGGGTAATTGCTCCCGCTCCCGCGTGGGGTTCTGCGCTTTTTATGGGACTAATAGCTACCGCCTTTGCCTTGTCGGTAATGAATCGGGCGCAGCAATTTATCAGCAGCACCCGCGCCACCTTGATTTATGCGCTTGAACCGGCATGGGCAGGGCTGTTCGGCGTTTTGGCAGGAGAAACCTTGAGTTTACCCGCTATGTTGGGCTGCTTGCTCATTTTCGCCGGGATGGTAGTTAGCGGAATCGGGGAGAGTAGCAAGTGAAGGTTAGCTGAATTTTGGGTAGCACTCTGTAGATGGGTTTATTCTATCAAACAGTTATTATTGAATAGTATTGGTGAGCAAATAAAAAGCGCGTATTCCTTTTTCGCCCTTTACGGTGGCAAACCCGTTTACACAATAGCCAACCGCCAGATAATTCAGGAATAACGCTCTGGTTTGAGCGCGCCACCGCCCCGCTTCTTCCGGGTAAGCCTTTTGTAATTCCCGGAAGGAAAAAGGGATTTCCATTTTTAGATAAGGTGTAGCGGTACTGAAATTAACCCTGCTTATAACGGGGTACTTATCGTTATAACATTCGACCTCAAGTAAGTTAGTTGCGCTTTCTGGAATATCGGGTAAAGTATCCCCCTTTTGCACCGCTTCCAGCCTATTTATCACTCTTGAAGTATTCAATTCCCAGTCAATTATCATGCGGTCGGTATCGAGTTGCCCGTATAACCCGCCCCATCCCTTACCGTACATTTCAGGTATATACTGACGACCTAGCCCGCCTAGACGGGTCAAGTTAAAATAGGCGTTGCGGGATTCAAGGGGGTCGAACGACCACCGAATTAAATCAAAACCTAACGCCCGTACTTCTTCTCTCTGTGCGGTTTTCAGGGCAAATCCTACGCCTTGACTTTGCCATTCAGGCAGGATTCCGGTTATCTGGGAATAATGGTAAAAGCGATGTGATTCCCTGTCTTGCCCGATAAAGCTTACTGCAAAGCCCACCAATTCTTCGCCGTTGGCAGAATTAGAAAATGCGCCCAATACCAGCCCACCGTTCTTTTGCAAACCAATTAGCAGCGGCAGGTGTAACACCGTGTCTTCTGGGTTGAGTCCCCATGTTTCGCGATGCACCTGTTGGCAGGCGCGAAATTCTTCTATGCTCTGGACTTTTCTGACGTAAAAGTCTGGGACAGGCGAATCACTCATTTTCTAAGCCATAAACTACGGAAAGTTGTGAAGCTCGGTTTCGCCCGGAACTCTCCCTAATCCTTGAATCGATATTTAATTAGAGCAAAAACTGCTTCAAAGGCATCTTTCAAGCCGATTTTTTTACCTTCATCATAATCGCGCCCATAATAATGAATAGGCACTTCATATACTTTAAGCTTTTGTTTTAGAATCTTTGCGGTAATTTCCGGCTCAAAATCAAAACGATTTGCTCTTAATCTGACTCCTCGAATTACATCGGAGCGAAACATCTTGTAGCAAGTTTCCATATCGGTCAGGATTGTATTGTACAGGATATTGGTAAGCAGAGTGAGTAATTTATTGGCAACCATGTGCCAGAACATAAAGGCTCTACCGGGTCCTTTGAAACGCGAGCCATATACAACATCAGCATAACCGTCGGCAATGGGTTTTAAAAGTGCCTCGTAATCATTGGGGTCATATTCGAGGTCAGCATCTTGCACTACGACTACGGTAGATTCAGGTGCAATATTGCTAAAACCTGTACGTAGCGCAGCGCCTTTCCCCATATTTTTATCGTGGTACAAAAAGCGCACCCGGTTGTTAGGGTCAACTTCATGGTGAGCGGTGTATTCACGCTCCATCTCTTTCAAGATATTTCGTGTACCATCGGTGGAGCAATCATCGGTTATAATGATTTCCTTACGAATTGAGACTGCTTCAACCCGTTTTACTATCTCGCCAATAGTATCTTTCTCGTTATAAACCGGTATTATGACGGAGAGAAAAACCTGTTCTTGGGGTATTGGCTTAGTTATTGGGAACCTCCTTGAAATAATGACCAAATAGTACGAGACTATTGATTTAATTTGCTGGTTTTGATATAGATAATGAGCTTGATTTTGCCATTCAAAGAAGCTGTTGTCAAGCGGTGCAAAATAGTTTAGCCCTGATTAAAGGGGTTTCATTCTAACTCGCTTTATTTTCGCTAATAGCTCAAATCTGGCAAAGCCGATATTACAGAATACACTATATTGACTACTTGTGTGCTTTACTTAGAGTCATAAGAATCAATATAATGTAGCTGCATCAGTAACCGAATTGATGGAAATAGTAAAGGCTTTTCTTCTTAATGTCGAAACTGTTCAAACGCCCCGAACATGGTAAAGCGCAGGTTGCTGCTCTGGAAAAAGCTCCCAATATAAAACCCGCTGCTCCTAAAACCACAAAAAATAATTTTAAAGGTAGCACCCGCGCAAATTTCAAATTTCTCGATTACATTTGGATTAGCCTGATGTGGTTAGGTATTTGTTATCTCTGGGGTGGTGTGAATAGCGTTATCTTACCAAACCTTAACAGCCGTTATATAGATGAAAATATTAAAGGCACAATGCTAGGTATTATTACCGCTCTAGGTATGGTGGTGGCAATCGTAGTGCAACCTGTCGCTGGTGCTTTGAGCGATGTAAATCAGCATGTTTGGGGCAGACGTCGCCCTTATATACTGGTTGGTGGAATCTCAGTAGTGTTGATACTTATCACTATGGTAGCGATGGTGGTTTTTTTCGGCAACTGGTGGATGTTACTGCTCTTTTATCTTTTGTTGCAATTTGCCGATAATGTGCTACAAGGCGCTTACCAAGGTATTATTCCAGATTGTGTGCCGCCTTCGCGGCGTGGTAGAGCCAGCGGCGCAATGGGAATTGCACAAATTCTGGGTAATGTAGGTGGGTTGGCAGTAGCAACGTTATTCATTGATTTGGGGAGAGTTGAACTTGCCTTGCTGTTAATAGCACTGGTTGTTACCGTGACGCTGATTTCGACACTCACTACAATTCGCGAAGAACCCTTGCGAAGAACCCGTGAGTCTATCAGTACCTTCAGGATAATAAGGCAAATGCTCCATGAGGTGCGTAAGTATCCTGATTTTATCAGATTTATTATTTCCCGTTTGTGTGTATTGACTGCCTTGTCAACTCTCACTATTTTTGCATTCTATTACCTTCAGGACGTTATGGGTAAACGCGAAGGTACTTTGACCGAATCTTATACCCTGCTGGGTGTGGTGCTAGTCATTTGCAGCCTGCTTTCAATTATGCCTGCCGTTTGGCTTGGCGACCGGATAGGACGCAAGAAGTTGATTATTATTGCCTGCGGCATTGGCGCTACAGGCATGGTATTATTAGCAACGGCAACCGATATGTCTCAGGTGATGTTATATGGTAGTTTGATTGGGATAGCTACCGGTTCCTTCAATAGCTTGGATTGGGCGTTGGCAACCGACCTGATTCCGCAGGAATCGGCAGGGCGTTTTATGGGCATTTCCAATCTGGCGGGCGCAGGTTCTCAGGCTCTTGCTGCTCTTTTGGGGGGGACAATGCGAGATGGGTTTAACGCACTTGGTACACATGTTTTCAATTTGCCGCACCTAGGGTACACGGCGCTGTTTTTTATGGGAACATGTTTCTTTTTATTGGGGATTTTCTTTTTGAGAGGGATAAAAGACCCGACAATTGCATAGATAGCCCCAATCTAGCAATACTGTCGCGATTGCGGCTCTGAAATTTTTGGAGAGAGTGGAAGAGATATGAAAGAACTGGCATCAAAACCACAACTGATGAAGCGGAGCGGTATCCGTGAGATTTTGGAAATGGCGGTTAAAACGCCCGGTTGTATTCGTCTTGAAATTGGCGAACCGAATTTTCCTACCCCGCAGCATATCATAGAAGCTGCCCATAAAGCCGCTCTTGAAGGTCACACTAAATATACCCAATCTGCCGGATACCCTATTTTGCGTGAAGCGGTTTTGCAGAAAGCTATCAAGTACAATCACTACCAGAATATTACAGTTGATAATGTGGTGATAACGCCCGGTTCTACCCCCGGTCTGATGGGCATCTTTACCACGCTGATTAATCCGGGCGATGAAGTATTAGTGCCAGACCCGGGTTGGCCAATGTATGCAAATCAGGTAACACTATTGGGCGGCAAGCCTACTTTTTACCCCACTCGCGCTGAAAACGACTTTGTGCCGAAACTGGCTGAACTTGAAGCGGTGATTACACCTAAGACAAAAGCGATTGTGCTTTGTAATCCCAGCAACCCAACTGGGGCGGTTTATTCCAGCCAGATAGTGCAGGGAATCGTGGAACTTGCTCGCAAGCATGACCTCTATGTTATTTCGGACGAGGTTTACGAAGAATTGATTTTTGAAGGTGAGCCGACTACAGCAGCACTGTTTGACCCGGAACGTGTTATCGGGGTTTACAGCTTTAGCAAAACTTACAGCATGACTGGTTGGCGGGTAGGTTATGTGGTAGCGCCGCAACCCTTTATTGGTTTACTGGCGCGTAGCCTTGAGCCGATGCTAAGTTGCACGGCTGCACCCAACCAAATGGCGGCTCTAACTGCTTTAACAGGTCCACAGGATTGCGTGGCGGAGATGCGCGAGAGCTACCGCCGCCGCCGCGACTTGGTATGTGATATTTTAAAGCAGCGTGGGTTGTACCAATACAAGCCCAGTGGTGCTTTTTATGTAATGATTGATATTAGTACAACTTTGCTTGATAGTTATGATGTAGCCCGCACATTGGTTACGGAGCATAAGGTTTCGTGTGCGCCGGGCGCCACTTTTGGTCCCGAGTCGGGTGGTTTCTTGCGTGTATCATTGGCTACCGCTGAGGACGCACTGGTAGAAGGTGTCACCCGCATTTGCAACTTCATCGACTCGCATCGATTTTAATCAAGCTAATTGGCGGGTTAATGAAAATAACCCGCTGTTGATAATTGGGCAGTTCTGAACCTGACTTATTCAGGAAAGGAAAACAGCGATGAAAAATACGATTGAATTGAGGGTTGACCTCGGCGATACGGATGCTCGTGGAGTAGTGTTTTACCCCAACTATTTCCGCTGGTTTGACCGGGCAACTCACGAATTATTGAGAGCAGTTGGACTTACCCATAGCCAGTTATTAGAACATTATGGGCTGGCACAACCTGTCGTTGAATGTGGTTGCCACTTCATAAGACCTTTGCGTTATGATGATATTGTACGCATTGAATCGGAAGTAGTTGACCTTAAGGAAAAGACTTTCAAATTGGAACACCATCTTTTCAAAGAGGGTGTACTGGTAGGTAGCGGTTATGAATTGCGTATCTGGATAAAAATGGAAGACCCCGATGATGTCGGTAAACTTAAATCCGTATCAATTCCTGAAGAAATGGCTAAACTTCTCAAGGCAAAATAAGATGCAGGTAAAGTGGCTCTAGCTTTTTACTGGCGTGTTCTCAAACGCTGTGCCTCAGACCAAATATTCCGCCATCATTTACAGACTGAGGCATGGCACGAATTTAAAAATCTGCTTCCCGGCAAACTTGTGACTCCTCGTAGTAAGTACGTATATTGTCGGGAATCCAATCCTTTTGTGCCGGGCGGGCGTTGGCTTCCACCCCAAAGCCTTGCTTGGCGACCCGCTGTTTATGGGTTACTCTTTGACCGTGATGACCGTGTGTTGTTGGTTCGTAATAACTCCCTTAGTTTTTACTGGAATTTCCCCGGCGGGGCTATGGGTCGTGGTGAAATGCAACCGGACGCGCTCAAGCGGGAATTTATGGAAGAAACCGGGCTTGAGGTTGAGCTTGGTCCCCTTGTTGATTCTTGGGACGATTTTATAGTGATGCCTACTGGGCAACCTGTACATGGTATCTTGCATTTTTATCTGGTTCGGGTTGTAGGCGGCACCTTGTTGTCCGGTGGCAACAATTTTGATGTGAGTGAAGTGGCTTTCTTTGATAATTATTTTGAAGTGGGCAAGACTGATGAAATGCTTTCACCGCCTGCCCTTCGTCTGAAAAGCCTTATCAACCATGCACGTCAGATGCGCCGCACCCTCAATTATGCTTGCGGTTATCCGCTTTGAAACCCCCGAAAGCGTTTTGCTTTCAAAGCTTTGCCAGCGCATTGCGATAGGTTTCTAAAGCTCTTTCGCCATACATCATAAATAGCACCAGTTCCAGCGTAGCGCTATCCCCCTTTTTCTCAAGATACTCTTTAACAGTTCGCAATACGAGAGGCGCAGCACGTTGGATGGGGTATCCATAAATGCCTGTGCTAATGGAGGGAAAAGCGACACTCTTTAGCTGTTTTTTCTCCGCCAATTCCAACGACTTTAGGTAAGCGCTCGCCAACAAACGCTCGCTTTCAGCCCCACTATATTCGTCATAAATCGGACCTACCGCGTGGATAATGTAGCGGGTGGGTAAGGGGATAAGCCCTGCCGTTGTTATTACCGCGCTGCCGGTGGGGCAACCGCCGAAAGGGCGCGTCAATTCGTAAAGCTCACGTCCGGCGGCATCATGTATTGCGCCATCTACGCCACCCCCGCCTGCCAACGAAGAATTAGCGGCGTTGACAATAGCATCTGTGCCTGCCTGTACAATATCGCCGTGTTGGATTTTAAGTTTTGTTTTCCCAACCATATATTCATCTGCCATAAGCTTTCTCCTATTTGAATTTTATTAAGCAAAGTCTATAATAAGCGTTGATGCAAAAGAATTCAATCAATTAAATCTGCAATTTGCTCGCAATCGGGTTGTTAGATATTTTGCCGTAAGCTATAATATGCGGAAATTCGACTCGCTATATATCCTATTCGCTTGAATGTTGAACAAGTGTATTATTTTGAGTTTCTGGCAAACAAGGAGAGAGTTGCTAAGTGAAAGCATGGCGCACCCGCTCTGAACCACCCATAAAAAAATCTGATGGCTCGCTTATTCCTTATAAAGCCAGTGTAAACCCTAACTTATCACGTCACCAGTTAAGCATGTTAAGTACTTGGTCGCTGCGGGTTTGCGCTCTCGCTCTTGCTGGTTATTTGACCCTCCAAACCGAAATTTCCCAATGGCGTGGAGCTTTCACCTTTGGTTTTGCTTTTGTGGGAGTGGCTATCGGCGTTTATCTCACTTTTCGGATTCTAAGCTTTCCCGACCTAACTATCGAGGGTAGTTATGCGCTAGGCGGATGCGTTACCATTGCGCTTATTCGGTTTCAGGAAGGCGGTTTTTTTGGTAGCCCTTGGGTAGCCACGCTGGTTGCGACATTATGCGGGGCGTTAGCGGGTATGGCTACCGGAATAATCCACACTCGTTTCAAGGTGAATGGGATTCTAGCCGGGATTCTGGTTTCGGCGGCTTTATACAGCATTAACCTACGCGCCATCAATAATCAGGGTATTTTAGCTGCAAATCTAACCTCTACTCCTTCTACGATTCTCGATCAGGTAACAACCACGCTGCTAGGGCAACCAGACCCACGCAAGTTGCTTGGCACACTGGAAGGCGATTTTGTACAGATGGGCGTAATGGCGGCGATTGCGCTTGTGATTGTACTGTTTATCAACTGGTTAATTAATACCGAAATCGGTTTTGCTATGCGTGCTACCGGCGATAATGAAAATATGATCCGAGCATTGGGGGTAAATACCAATAACACCAAAATTATGGTACTGATGCTTTCTAACGCTATGATAGCTCTATGTGGGGCGTTGGTGGCGCAATACCAGCGTAGCGCCAGTGTTACAGCCGGACAAGGCATTATCGTTACAGGGGTGGCGGCGGTCATTATCGGAGAAACCTTCCTGCCTCCCCGTATAACTTTATTTGCTTTGACGGGCGCGGTTATCGGCGCGATTGTCTATCGCTTTATTTTCTCAGGCGTATTCAATCTCGCTCTGACTCAGGCGGTTGGGTTGCGCTTGTTGGTTACACTACTTTCTGTCGCTTTCGTTAGCTGGCTTGCTTATCTCACCTTGAATGAATTTACACCGCGCTGGATAACCATTACCAGTATCTTTGTTGGGGCTTTTGTGGGAGTGTTTTTGAGCAGCCTCTTATATTACCTCCCAATCTATCTCTTTAACTGGGAACTCGATAAGAACCTGATTGTGAAGCTGGAAGCGGGTGATATACAGATTGCGCTGGCTTTGCTGGTTTTAATTGCCTTAGTTATTCCTAGTTTGAGGCGCAATCTAGGTTTGCGAGCATTAACGGCACATTGATAGTTTTTACTGGACAATATGTTAGAACTTAACTCAATTCACAAAACTTTTAACCCCGGTGATGTTAACGAAATCAAAGCCCTTCGCGGTATTGACCTGACTCTCGATGTTGGCGAGTTCGTGACCGTTATTGGCAGCAATGGGGCGGGTAAATCCACCTTGCTAAATTCGGTGGCGGGTGTTTTCCAACCAGATGAGGGGAAGATTTATATAGATAATACTGATGTCACCCGTTGGGCAGAACATCACCGCGCCCGCTTGGTCGGACGGGTATTTCAAGACCCGTTACGTGGCACTGCCGCCTCAATGTCCATAGAACAGAACATGGCGATTGCGTTGCTGCGAGGCAAACGACGGGGGTTGGGGCAAGGGCTACGGCGCAAGGATCGCCCTGTTTTTCGGGAACATTTGGCATTGCTGGGTTTGGGCTTAGAAGATCGTTTGCAAAGCAAGGTCGGTTTGCTTTCAGGTGGGCAACGCCAATCACTTACCCTTTTGATGGCGACTCTTACCAAGCCCCGCGTATTGTTGCTGGATGAACATATAGCCGCACTTGACCCTGCTACTGCCGAACAGGTGCTTCAGCTAACCAACAAATTAGTACGTGACTACCATTTAACCACTTTAATGGTGACTCACAATATGAGTCAAGCTCTTTCGATGGGGACTCGCACGCTGATGATGCATCAGGGGCAGATAATTTTAGATTTGAGAGGCGAGGAACGCGCCCGTCTTACTGTTACTGACCTGATTAATAAATTTACGGAACTACGAGGGAAAGGCAAGCTGGATGAATCTATAGTAGATGATGAATTGCTTTTAAGTTAGCCTTCCCGTCCGGTTTTAATGCCAAACCTATTGTTGGTTGTCCCGTCTGATATTTATGGAGGAGATGAAATTGAGAAAATTCGCTGGTTTTAATCTACGCCGAGTTTCTTTATTCTTGGTGTTGAGTCTTTCGCTGGTCACTTTTCTGGCGGCTTGTGGTGATAATACTGCTACACCTGTACCCGCAACTACTACTACTGCTGCTGCTACAACAGCGGGCGCTGCAACTACCGCAGGCGCAACCACTGCCGCCGCTACTACTGCGAGTGTAGCCACCACTGCAAGCGCAACTACAGCTGTTGCTGCTACTACCGGAGCAGGTGGCGCTGCCAAGAGCGTAGCTTGTACCGCGCCAACTGCTGCTGCTACCAACGGCAAGACTTACAAAATAGCTATTGCGGTGCAAGCACCCATTCCCGCGCTTTCCAACGCTATCAAAGGTACTAAAGAGGGTTTGGCTACTTGCGGTTTTATTGAAGGTAAGAACGTAACCTACAGTTTGGGCGATGCTAACGGCGATATTCCCAGCCTGAAAACCATCGGTGACAAGTTCCGCGATGAAAAACCCGACCTGATTATAGCGGTTGGTACACAGGCGTTGGTTAATATGTACAATACCAACCCAAACACTCCGATTGTTTTCAATGCTACTACTAATCCTTACGTGGCATTGAAGGATGTGGTAAAAACGCCTACCGACCATGGCAATGTGACGGGCGTGCAGGCGCTTGCTCCGATTAAGGAAGCGCTTGAATATGCAAAAATAGTAGCACCAAATGCTAAGAATATTGGTCTGGTCTGGACTACTAGCGAGCAGAATAGCGCGGTTAATACCGATATTGCCAAGCAAGAAGCGCCGGGACTTGGTTTGACCATTGTTGAAGCGCCTATTAGCAAGCGCGAGGAAGTGCAACAAGCCGCCCAATCAATTGCCGATAAGGTGGATGTATTTTTCAGCACTACCGACGTATCGGTGGTTGACCAACTGGAAGCATTGGTGCAGGTGGCAATTGCCAAGAAGAAGCCCGTTATTTCTAATGACCCATCCTCAGCTCCACGTGGGGTTGCGTTGGCTTATGGCATTGACTACTACAACAACGGCGTTTCTTCCGCTAAACTGGCTTCCCGCATTCTAAACGGCGAGGCTGCCAGCAAAGTGGATATTGAAAAGGAAAAGGATTTTGGTCTGGTAATAAATCTTGAGGGCGCACAGTTAATGGGTGTCAAATTGCCCGATGCTATTCTGAGCAAAGCTTCGGTCAAATACGACAAGATTACGCCTAACAAATAGGTTTAGAGTTAGCAGGCATCAGGTTAAGGGGGTTAAGCAAAAACCACACCTGATGCCTATCTTTTTACTCTCAACTGTTATTCTGGAACTGGAGAAATTATGTCTGTGCGTATCTCGCAGAAAGCCGGGATGTTTTCTGAGTCGGTTATTCGGGAGATGACTCGTATTTTTCTAGCAAGGGGCGATAAGCCCGGCGTTAATTTGGCACAGGGCTTCCCGGATTTCCCCGCGCCCGCCGCGATGAAAGAAGCTGCCAGTCGCGCTATTCACGCTGATATAAATCAGTATGCTATCACATGGGGTTCTAAATCCCTACGCAATGCGATTGCAGAGAAAGTGGCAAAATTCAGCGGGTTTTATCCCGACCCAGAACGCGAAATAACGGTGGCATGTGGCGCAACCGAAGCGATGATGGCAGCAATGTTGGCAGTGGTTGACCCCGGAGACGAGGTTATTGTATTCGAGCCTTTCTATGAGAACTATGGACCGGATGCGATTCTCTCAGGCGCACAACCGCGTTTCGTCACCTTGCATGAACCGGATTGGCATTTCGATGAGGCTGAACTGAGTGCCGCTTTTAACAACAAAACTCGCGCCATTATTATTAATACGCCCAATAATCCAACCGGAAAAGTGTTCAATCGTGCCGAACTGGAATTTATCGGCGCGTTGTGCCAGAAGTGGAACGTGGTGGCGATTACCGATGAAATTTACGAACACATGGTGTACGAAGGCGAACACATCAGCCTTGCTACCCTGCCCGGTATGTACGAGCATACTATTACTATTAGTGGGCTTTCCAAAACCTATAGCGCAACCGGATGGCGCATCGGCTGGTTAATCGCCCCTCCTCATATCTCGGCTGCAATTCGTAAGGTTCACGACTTCTTGACGGTGGGCGCGGCTGCCCCCTTGCAAGAAGGCGCTGCCACTGCGCTGGCTTTCCCCGATAGCTATTACCATGATTTGCAAAAAATGTATCTGGAAAAGCGCAACAAAATGGTTGGTATTCTGGAAAAAGCGGGCTTCGAGGTTTATAAGCCCAACGGGGCTTATTACATTATGACCGACATAAGCCGTTTTGGTTTCCCCGATGATATGACTTTTGCCCGCTATCTGGTGGATAAAATTGGGGTGGGGTCAGTACCGGGCAGCAGTTTCTACCGCCATCCGGAATTTGGCAAAAGCAAAGTTCGCTTTACTTTCTGTAAGAAGCCCGAAACGCTCGACCTTGCCGCTGAGCTATTGAGCAAGTTGCAACCCCGTTAAAAATTGCATCTGATTGTCAGGGGAGTTACGGTTATTGCGTTTAACTGAGTAGCTCCTCAATCAGGCTTAATACAGCTATTTCCAACTACCCCAGATTTTGCTATAATTCCATCAATAAGACTACATAGACTGCCTAATATAAATCTGATACGAAGGGTGAAAATTGCAAGAATCAGAGCTAAGAACTTCACAGGGGGTAGCCACGTCCGAAAATAGAGAAGCTGGGAAATTTCTAACCGATCTTGATATTATTATCGTTAATTATAAAACTCCTACCCTCCTGCGCGATTGCCTTACCTCTATTTTTAGCAGCTATTGTAAATTCGATTACCGGGTTTATGTGGTAGATAACGGCTCGCAAGATGATAGCGTGGAGATGGTCAGGCGCGAGTTTGAGAATAAATATCCTAACCTGCATTTAATTGCCAGCACTGAAAACGGCGGTTTCGCTTACGGGAACAACCTAGCTTTGCGGCAGGCTTGCCCGTTGCCTGATAGCGTTACCCTCGATAATTATAATCCCGGCTCAGGCTGCTTGCCACAGGCGCGTTACATCTTACTGTTAAATCCTGACACAGTATTATCGCCGGAAGCCTTGCAGATAACGCTTGATTTTATGGAAGCTACCCCGCAGGCAGGCGCGGTAGGTCCCAAACTGGTACGGGCTAATGGAAAGCTAGATTTGGCTTGCCGCCGCAGTTTTCCTACTCCTGAAATCTCCTTCTGGCATATGACCGGATTAAGCAAGCTATTTCCGAAGAATCGTTTGTTTGCGCGTTATAACCTTACCTTTTTAGACCCTGATACGTTATATGAAGTGGATAGCGTATGTGGCGCATTTATGCTGGTGAGGGCTGAAGCGTTGGCGCAGGTTGGCTATCTTGATGAGAAGTTTTTTATGTATGGTGAGGATTTGGATTGGGCTTTGCGGATAAAGCAAAAGGGCTGGAAAATTTTCTATAACCCCGCCACTACTGTGCTGCACCTGAAAGGCGAAAGCAGTAAGCAGCGCTCTGTCGGGGCAATCATTAATTTCTACCATGCAATGGATGTTTTTTACCGCAAACATTACACCAAGCAAACCTTTTTTTTACTTAACTGGCTTATATATGGCGGCATTTGGGGCAAAGCCGGGCTTACCCTAGCGATTAATTACTTTCGTCCTAAAGAACAACGCCGTGTATCCTGATATATCAGTGGCGAACCTTGAGTAGTCAAAAACCAACTAAAAATAATTCGCCTGCCGGTTTAGATGAACAACCTGTTCTCCCGGCAAATACACCGCTCACAGGTTTATCGGCGGCTGCCGATGCCTCGCTGATGGACACTGATTTGGTTACTCTTACTAAATATCATAAGAGCGCCGGGGATTTTGCCCAGATTTTTACTTTTATTACGCTGGTTTTACTTGATATAGCGATGATTACGCTAGGTTTTGTGACAGCCTATGCCTTTCGCGCCAAAATAACCTTTGGTGGTCCGCTAATAACTTATTCCCCTACAAATTATGCAGTTATTTTGCCGATAAGCGTAGTCACTGTTTTGGTTGGCTTCTATTATCGGCGGCTCTATAGCTTGAAACGTGGCTATAGCCGTATAGATGAGTTCTACCGTATTTGCGCTGCTGTTACTCTTGGTATAATTCTGGCTATTGCTTTGAATTCAGTGATTCTGGGTGGTAGTTTTCAATACTCGCGCCAGATTTTAATTTATTCGCTGGTTTTGATAATATTATTTACTACCTTAGCGCGTTTTATTTTCGGGGCAATTCTTGGCTTCCTGCGCCGTAAGGGTGTAACTCAAATAAGACTTTTGCTAGTTGGTAGCGGGGAGGTAGTGGAACGAATTGCTCGAAAAGTAGCCGAATCTCCGGGTTTGGGTTACCGGGTAGTGGGCGTGCTGTCGGATGAACCGCTCGAAAACAGCATTAACAACTTATCCATAGTAGGCAAGTTAAATGAGTTGCGTGAGGTTGTGCCTCGTTATCATGTTGATGAGGTTATCATTGCTATAAGAGGAGCTTCTCAGGATACTCTGTTGGGCTTTGTGGATAAATGCGAAGACCTGCCGGTAAACATTTGGATATATCCCGATGCGTTCCAATTGATTACTACTAACGACGATGCTATCGGTGAGCTTACCGGTCTCCCGCTTTTGAGCGTGAAAGATTCTTCTTTGCGTGGTGTAAATCGCTTTATTAAACGTTCAATGGATGTTGCAATCAGTGCTTTAATCCTGATTTTTTCCTCACCCTTGCTGCTATTGCAGGCTTTATTAATAAAAGTAACCGACCCTAAAGGACCCGTTTTATATACTCAGGAGCGGGTGGGTCTGGACGGCATACCTTTTACCGTATTGAAATTCCGTTCAATGCGTGCCACTTCCGAAAAAACCGGACCCGGTTGGACTGTCAAGAATGACCCGCGTCGTACCAAGATAGGCACATTTATGCGCCGCTTTAGTTTGGATGAAATGCCTCAGTTTATAAATGTGCTAATCGGTGATATGAGCATCGTTGGTCCTCGCCCTGAGCAGGTTTTCAAGGTAGAAGAATTTAGCCAAACCTACCCGCGTTATAGTCGTCGCCACAAAGAAAAGGCGGGCATAACTGGGTGGGCGCAGGTCAACGGTTTGCGAGGAGATACCTCAATCGAAGAACGTATTCGTTATGACCTGTACTATGTAGAAAACTGGTCAATTCTATTCGACATTAAGATAATGCTAAAAACTTTGATAGTGATTTTTACGGATAAGAATGCGTATTAGGAGAAATAGATTATGCAAAAAGCGTCGCTTGGCTGCTTGCTACTGCACGGTTTAAGCTCACATATAAATTGCATTGACCCTGTTGTTGACCGCTTAGAGAAACTGGGTATTCCTTACCGTATGCCGGCGCTGCGAGGGCATATGTCTAAACCAGAAGACCTACAAGGGGTTAGTTGGCAGGATTGGTACGCTGATGCGGAAAAAGCCTTAAAAGAGCTTTTACAAGTGGCGGATAAGGCTGTAATTATAGGGCTTTCGATGGGGGGTGTTGTCTCTCTTGACCTAACGCTTGCCTATCAGGAGCAACTGGCGGGCTTGGTGACTATCGCTGCTGCGTTAAAATATTCCGACCCGCGCACGAATCTGCTGCCGCTACTGGTGCGTTTCCAGAAAAAGATAGTTTTCCAATTCAACCCCGCCGATTACTGTGACCCCGATATGCTAAAGACCAATCAGAACTATAAATGGATTCCTACCCACGCGGCGTTACAACTCTATCGCTATCAGCAGCGGATACGCAAGCCCAATTTGATGGCGCAAATTAAAATCCCTACGCTGGTGATTGCTGCGCAGAGAGACCGCACCATTGACCCCAAAATTCAGCAGTGGTTATACGATAATCTTGGTAGCAAAGAAAAAACCTTGAAATGGTTTTATCGTAGCGGTCATGAAATGCTGCGAGATGGCGAAAAAACTGAAGCGCTGGACGAAATTGAAAAATTTGTGGCTAAATTGCACGACCGTGCCGCAAACGAGTTAGGACAAAAACAAAAAGCATGAACGATACAGCCTCAAGTTGGCTTGAACTGGCGGTAGTGGCGGAAGCAGAAGCAGTGGAAGCCATTACCGAGCTTTTTACACGCTATGGTTACAATCAAGGGGTGGTTATCGAAGAACCGATAAAACCCGGTGCCGATGGCGGCGCTGAGATTGACCCCGAAGGTTTGGTGAAGGTACGCACTTATCTGCCGCTCAACCCTGAAAATTCCGAAGAGCAACAGGCACAGGTTCAAAAACTTAGAGAAGGTTTATGGTATTTGGGGCGAATGTTGCACATAGAGGATTTGCAAGTAGCCGAAAAGCTCGAAGAAGATTGGGCTAATGCTTGGAAACAATACTATCAGGTGCATCGGTTGGGAAAGCGCACCGTAATCAAACCACCGTGGCAGCCCTATGTTCCCGAACCTGATGATATAGTGGTGGAAATTGACCCCGGTATGGCTTTTGGAACGGGTTTGCACCCTACCACTCGTCTTTGCCTATTGCTGGCAGAAGAACAAATCCCTTTGCTATTGGCGCAAAAGGAAAATGAGCGCATTAAATCCCTCGATGTGGGGACAGGTAGCGGCATATTGGCTATTGCCGCCGCGAAATTAGGCGCAAGTTTAACCATAGGGGTTGATACTGACCCGGTAGCGGTGCAATCTGCCGCTGAAAATGTTTCCCGGAACGGTCTGGAAGAGCGCATAATAGTGGCGGCAGGTTCGCTGGCAGTGGAGAAAAGCATTGCAAGCGGCGGCTTTTACAGCTTCCCGGAGGATGCACAGCGTGTACCGGAAGCCTTGATAACCCATGCGCCTTACGATGTTGTGCTGGCAAATATTATTGCGCGGGTGCTTGGGGCCCTGGCTAATGCTTTTGCGTTGGTTTTAAAGCCCGGTGGAAAGCTGATTGTAAGCGGCATTATTTCCGAGAAAGAAACGGAAGTAGTTCAGGCATTTGAACAGGTAGGGCTGAAAATACTGGAACGACGCAGCGAAAACGATTGGGTGGCGCTGCTGGCAGAAAAACCCGTTTAAGCTCCAAGTCTGGCTTTAAGCAATAACGGGGCAACTTTTTTAGGGGTAAAGAGCTTTTCAAGCTCGGTGCGAATAAACTCTGGTAATTTTTCGGGAGTGCGAATCGCCTTTTTGCCGGAAAGCCTCCCGATATAATCTCCGGGTAGCGGTTCAAACGCGCTCAAGTTAACATGTTCATTCTCAATATGTCGCACAATCGCGGCACCCGCCGCCAACTCACGAATGGCTTTTACGCTTCGAGCGGACAGTTTGAGGCGGCGGGCGATACCGTTAAGCCCTGACCCTTCTTGCTTGAAAAATACGTGCATTTGCGCCTGTTCGAGTAACCAACGCCCTGCTCCGTTTGCTCCTACCAGCAGTTCCTCACAATTATCGGTAATCGCCCAAATCTTTTGTCCATATTTTATCGTTTTAAAGAGACTTCCGGCAAAGGTTTTGTCTTGTAATAGCCAGTCGGCTTCACTCACTACAATATTATGGTCGCGCAACCGTCCTGCCATTTCTGTAAAAACCCGTGTCATTATTGAGCGGCGCGTAGTTTCGGGGAGAACCTTTATCTCATCCGGTTCAAAGCCGAACACCAGCAATGGTTCATTAGGCTGGATTTGATCGGTGGGAACTGTAAAAAGCCATGCTAAATCCCCATCCAGTACCAGCCGTGATAGCGCCTCTGCTAGAATCTCATTATTATCGTCAATGGCGCGTTCCCATAGCGATACAGGAGTTAGAGCAATATTCTCATATTGTTGGGCTACCACCGCTCCGAGTAATAGCGATTCCAGACCAACGTCATCTTTTAGTCCAAGCAAATCGCTCAAAAAACGCCCGGTATATTCAATCCATTTTTCGATTTGAGAGAGGGTTTGTAGGTTTGAAGGGCTGGCGGATAGCAAATCTATAAATTGGTGCGGGCGTTGCCACGTCTTTAAGCCGCCCAATTGTCGAGCAGTAACCAGCCATTTTCCAGAAGGGTCAAAAACGCAAAATTTCTGCCCTTGTAGAAAACGCATCGCCATTAAATATTGCGTCATATTGCGGGCAGCCTCGTAATAACGGGTATCTTTTTCACCCATTAGAAAGATGCTTAACCTAGAATCAGGTTTCAGGTAAAATGCTTCACCTGTTCGGCTGTAACCTGCCAGCGTGGCACATTCAACGCTAGAACCGGAAGTGGCGAGTTGTAGCAACTTACCGGCGGTAGTTACATTCTGACGCACCTGTGAAGCAACAGGATGTTCGCCTACTACAAATGGGCGAGCCAATTGTGATAGATTTATCGGCGCACAATCTCGCCACGCCAATTCCAATCCATTCTCCCCGCATACTCGGCGTGGGGTTAGGTGTGCCTCCAGCAAAGCCATTTCAAAGGTTTCGACCTGTTCGGTGAAATGCTCTGGGTCAGAATATAAGGAAAAGCATAGGCTGACTTCGTAAAAGCGTTGTCCTTGCTCCTCTAATGTGGCAAGCCGTTTATTCACTTCGTTTAGTTGTTCGCTCAAATCACGGCTTGCATTTTTAGTACCAACATTCTGTGCGCTTTCCAGCATTTCCAATAAAGTGGCGCTTCTTTTTTCCAGTACCGTTCTCAAGGCAGGGTCGGGTTTGCCCGGTGTAATATGCCCCACAATATCGAAGCGAGCATTTGCCAGCATCTCATTTTCCAGAATCGGGCGCGTCCATCCTCCCTCCACTGAAGGTGGCGGGGCAACTAGCGACCAGTAAGCGCGGGTATCGGTTGTTTGCACGTAATCCTCACCACAGGCAGGTTCAAGATTAACGCCGTATTCGTCCAGAAGTTTTTGTAGCTCAACAGCACAAAGTGGAGTTGCGTCACACGGCAAATTGGTAAAGAGCAAAGCAAGTTGCTCTGCCATTTCTTCTTCACTGTGCGCCCCGATAAGTAGGTAAAATTCCTGTTCGGTTAAGCCGGCTTCCTCAACAGGATATATCAGATTTTCCAGATAATCTTCCAAAAACAAATAAGCCGATTCTTCATCATTCAGGCGTTGTAATACCTGTTCTTGCAAATGCTCATAATAGTTTTTGAGGCTGCCCGGCTTACGGCGCAAAATATACTGAGCCGCTACACCCTCAGGTAAGGAGGCAGTCAACCTGTGCCAAAAATCAGCCTCCTCTCTTTCATCAGTCAGCCCTAAGTTCAGGTGCGAACCTGACAAGCGCAATCCCCCGGTAAGAATCTTTACCCCTTTCGACTTCTTCTTATCAGAAAAGAAAACGAATGGGGTACAATCCTGAGCAAGCTCAATTACCCCGAATCTCTCTACGCCTACCGGATTCAGAACCGGGCGAACCTTGAGAAATCCGGGTCTATGTATGGGCAAATCACGTTTTGGTTGAGGCTTTGCAAAAATCATAACTGGTTACTCTGATAAAGTTGCCGGGTTATTTCGGCTAATTCCCTGAACGCCATTGTGCCACCAGATTATTAACATGTTTGATATAGGCGGTTGGGTTATTATTATCGGCAGCAGGCGCATAAACGGGAACAATTTTCTCAACAGTATTCAATTTCCAACCGTCCACATATAGATTTTTGATAAGTTTGTACCAGTCCTCGATACCTGCATCCCAACCGGGATATTTACGGAAGCCTTGATAATTCTCATAACCGGGTGTGACGCGAATATTGCCAATGGATTTGGTTACGGTAGCTATTCCTTGTGTGCCGGCTGAACTTTCGTGGATGAAGAAAGCAAGCGCGTATGCCGGATTGATACCGTACTTGATACCCAAATCATACATAGTTCGTCCCATTCCGGTTGCAGGAGATTTATAGCTGCTGAGAACCGAGTCAATCTTTTCAGGGCTGATGCTGGGTGCGCCTAAAATGGTGCCTGTTAAGTTTTGGTTAGAAATCTGCCCAACATTACTTTGACCAAAAGTAGTGTAACGTGGCGCTTGCGCTGTAGCGTTCTGAATCCAACCAAAGAAAATTACTGCCAAAAATAAGCCCAGCCCTATTGTAAAAACCCAGCCTATCGCTTTTCGGTAGGGCGAATTTTGGTACAGGTTAACCATAAGAGCCTTTAGCTCGTAAAAGCTGTTTTGGGGGAAAACTGTTGAATGTAACATCTCATTTACTTCATAGTTTGCCCATTGGCGGTTATAGGGTTGTGCTTGATGTATTGTATCCTCATAAGTGTAGCTCCCTTTTGGAGCTACTTTGAATGGTTCCGGTTGATAAATGACTTTGATACTTGCCGGACGGGCTGTGGGAGGTCTTTTTCTCTCAACGCGCCGAGGTTTGTAATCTTGCTCTTCCTCATCCCAGTAATCCCATGTTCTGGCTGTAGCTTCTCGCCCCACTGAGCGCCTCCTACTTTTTCATAATCCGGCGAACTTCATCGCCAGATGCCGGGCGGAATTTGCCGCTATCGTTCATATAAACCAATTCTGAACCATCCACAGTTGCTATCAGGTCAACATGCCCGTCAGCATTTACATCTTCAAGTCGGATTTTGACCGGAGTTAGGTCAGCGTTTTTCCCAAAAAGACGAGGTCCTTTGATAACAGTCATTTTTGCCGTATCTCCACCGGGGATTTCGTAGATGTTAACTTCCCCATTGATGTTTTGGGCAATAAAGTTAGTGGCTTGTCCGGTTTGCTCGTTATGCCCTACCCAGCCGCTAAGCTGCATAGTGCGCGGTCTGCCGTAAGTCATATCATCCTGCCACGTATTCCACCAACCGATTACGGTGGTTATCAATAAAATCATTGTAGTTATTGCGACCAAGCCCCCTATTACCGACAACAACATTTTATAAGGCGCAATATTAGATAAGCTAAGTTTATCAAGAATAGCAAAACGATTATTTATCGTTTTAGGCTGAGGGCGATTATAACGGGGCGCGGGTAAAGCCCTACCTTGGGGCGGCATCATAGCCCGTGGCGGTACATTCGCACGAGCATGCATTGGTGGCGCTACGTTTGGCAGTGGGCGTGGCATATTCACACGAGCGGCTGTACTTTCACCCTGCCCGATTACATTAACTCTGTAAGTAGGCATAGCCATTCTTGGCGTTCCCGGTACATTGGCATGTCGGGGTAAGGGTTGATTCTCATCTTCTTCAAAATCATCATAATGCGAGTAATTGCGAGCCGGATTAGCCATCATCGTTAACTCCTTTTTAGGTTAGGACCTGCTTGTGGTTTGTGAGCAATAGCAGGTGAGCATAGGTATAGGACGAATTTTAGTTTTTATCCTAATTTTACAGAACATAAAGCCTAAAATACAAATGTTCTAATTACCATGTATATAGAACAATTATGCGGATTTGTCAAGAGGTTTTCCGTAAATTCGTTCTAAATTCCTTATGGGGTTTAAAAGCTAATAGAAAATGCCTCTATAATTAGAGGCAAAGAAAGAAGACCGGATTAGAGTGATAATGAGGCTAAAATGTCAGTACGCTCACCACCAGCATACCTGTTACGAAGAATATCTGGCTGTGAGAGTTGTACCAGATGGCTTTTGCCAAGGGCTTTTCAAGAAAGGACTTCTGGTAAAATAATTGCGGCAACATCAGCAGCAAAACAACGGCTGCCGCGAGAAAATGGTGGTCGGCTAAGATGAGATATGCAATTACTGCCAATTGTGCGCTATCTATTAGGGCGCATGTTATTCTGGCAGCAATGCGCGTGCCGTAAACCACCGGGACGCTTGGCAATTTGAGCGCGTAATCTCCCACGATGCTTTTAAAATCATTAGAAATCATTATGCCGGTAGCGCCGAGCGAATAGATAGATATTATAATCAATACTCGTGGGCTGATTTCTCCAAAAATGCTGGCGGCGGCTAACCACGGGAACGCAATATAAGAGACTGCGCTGGTGAGTGGACCGAGCCACGTAAAACGCTTGAGCCGTAGCGGTGGTGCGCTATAAGCGTGTGCTAACCCTATTCCTGCCAGTGAAAGAAAAAACACTACTGTGCCAAGATAGTATGCCGATAATAAGCCTAAAAAGCCCAAGCATCCGATAATGCGGTAGGTTTCCATGAGGGTGATACGTAGGCTTGGAATTGCTCTTGATGGCTCGTTAACCGCATCCACTTCGCGGTCGAAATAGTCATTTATTGCCTGACCCATTCCACACAACAGCGGTCCGGATAAAATTAAACCAACTAATAGCTTTAAAAGAATTTCCAAATCGAGTCGCAAACCGCCTGTTCCTACTGCACCGCACAGGAACGACCAAACCACCGGAACCCAAGTAATGGGTTTCATTATGCTGATGTAAATACTCCAGCGCAGTTTGGCTATTTCAGCAGGTTTAACTTCTTGCGTTTTTCGCACAACCACCTGTGCGCTTTGATTGACTTCGTAATCACTATCAGGTGGTGTGTCGGAAGGATTTATAATTTGCAGATGCGGGTGTTTTTTTCGCTCGTTGTTCATGGGATAATGGCTTTCTAAAGGCAAAAAGACAAGTTTACTCAGGATATTGCCATGTTAGCATAGGCAATATCAGACTCCCGTAGTAGAGGCTACACCTACGGCGTATAAGTTTGATGGCTGCGAACCTTGTTTTTTAAGCCTTATTTAAGGTAATACAGGCGCAGCGATTAGGCCGGAGCTTCCACCTTATGTGTCGGGTTATCGTAGTCGCTATAACGTATCTCGGCATCGTTGCTTCCACTTTTAACCTGAACCAGAGCTACTTGAAAAGTTTGTTTATCATACTTATAGGTCAGGCGGGTCTTATTAATCGTTGTGCTTAATGCGGAGGCGCTATCGGTTTCTATGGCGAAAACGCCCACATCTTTGCCATCGAGCTTCTCATCGTTTTGGGAGTAAAAGAGGCTACCGGCGAGATTAGACGGTATTACTTCATTCAGGCGTGCAGTTATATCGGATAAGGAGGAGTCGCCTGAGTTTTTCTGCCAAGTCTTGCCGTCCACACTAAAGTAAAAATCCTTGCCTATCAGCACAACCTGAGCTTTTTGACCCCCGGTTTCAAGATTTCCCGAAATGCGATCTGGCTTAACAAATACTCCGCTCAAACTAACTCCTGTGGATACCACCGAGAAGCGATATGAATTAGCTTTTCCGGTTGCTTCAAACACTTTCTTAAATACTTCCAAACTACCGCTGTAGTTGCCGGATGCCGGAATAGTTATGATATTTGAGGGAACTGCGCTACTTGCGGTGTTGGCAATAGCAATAGTAGTTACAGGGGCAACCCCTGATGTTACCTGAACAGTAGCTATGGTTGTTACCGTCCGATTAGGGGCAGGAGAAGGCGATTTTACTGCTGTTGGGTTATCCTCACTGCAAGCAACAAGCAATATACAACAACTCAAGAGTATTAGAATATAGATTTTCTTCAATTTGACCCCCATATTTAAGTATCATATTTGTAGTGCTTAGTTTAGCTTCTTGTGGCTCAGATTTCAAGAAAAACAAAAGAGCAGCCAACCGACTGCTCTTGAAATTAATCTATCTCTAATTATGCCTAGCGATTGACATACTGGCGTTGGTAGTATTCTTGGAACTCACCTGATTTAAGCGGTCGCCACCACTCCTCGTTTTTCAAGAACCACTCGACAGTCTGACGCATTGCCGTTTCAAAAGTGAATTGTGGCTCCCAACCCAATTGGCGAATTTTGGTGGTATCCAACGAATAACGGCGATCATGACCGGGGCGGTCTTTAACGTATTTGATAAGGTCAAGCGGTTTTCCGGTTAATTCAAGAACCTTATGAGTTATTTCAAGGTTGGTGCGTTCGTTGCCACCCCCCACATTATAAGCCTCACCGAGTTGCCCCTTGTGTAGCACTAGGTCTATCCCACTGCAATGATCCAACACGTAAATCCAGTCGCGAATCTGCTGCCCATCACCGTAAACCGGAACCTGAATATTATCAATTACATTGGTAATAAAAAGCGGGATAAGCTTTTCAGGATACTGATAAGGTCCATAATTGTTGCTACCGCGTGTAATCAGCACAGGAACGCCATACGTGACATAGTAAGCGTGTGCCATAAGCTCTCCGCCTGCTTTACTGGCAGAATAGGGGCTGCGTGTTTCGAGGCGGTCGCCTTCTTTAGAAGAACCTTGCGGAATATGTCCGTAAACCTCATCGGTGGAAATTTGCACAAAACGTTCTACCGCATATTTTTTGGCGGCTTCCAGAAGTACGAAAGTGCCGTACACATCGGTCATAATGAATTGACCAGGTTGTTCAATTGAGCGGTCAACATGGCTTTCGGCGGCAAAATTCAAAACATATTGGCAATCTTGCATTGCCTTATCAACTGCCACCGGGTCGGCAATATCGCCTTTTACAAAGGTATACCGCTCTCCATAATTTTGTTCAATATCTGCCAGATTTGCCAAATTACCAGCGTATGTCAATTTATCTAACACTACCACATGATAGTCAGGGTATTTTTCAAGCATATAGCGGACATAATTCGAGCCTATAAAGCCCGCACCGCCAGTAATTAAAACTTTCTTCATAAAGCTTATCTAACTCTCCTGTAAAAGATTAAAGAATTCCTACCCGGCTGTTATCGCCCAGTAATAGTTTTAAGGCTTTGGGTTTGATGGGCGATTTTTCCACTACCACGTTTCGCCCTATAAGACTATCCTCAATCCGGCTGGGTATATCGTGAATTTGGCTGTTTTCAAGAATAATGCTATGCTCTACTTCGCTATCGCTAATGGTGCAGTTATGATTAATCGAAGTATATGGTCCTACGTAACTGTTAATAATTCGGCAACCCCTACCGATAATTGTCGGACCACGCACCACACTATTAATGATTTCGGCTGATTGTTCGATAACCACCTTGCCTTCAACACGGCTATCTTTATCTACATAGCAGGAAACGTTGCGTTCTAGCCGGTCTAAAATGAGACGATTTACCTCTAGCATATCGGCTTGTTTCCCTGTATCCACCCACCAGCCATCCAAAACAAAAGGCTTTACATCATAACCGTTAGTCACTAGGTATTGAATAGCATCGGTGATTTCCAGTTCGCCGCGCCAACTTGGTTTTATTTCGTTAACTGCTGTGAATATATTGTGGTCGAACATATAAACGCCCACCAACGCTAGGTTGCTCGGTGGGTCTGCTGGCTTTTCAATTAGGCTTACCACCCTATCCCCCGCTAAAACTGCAACACCATAACTTTGAGGGTTAGTAACTTCCTTTAATAAAATCTGGCAGTTGCACTTGCCTGTTTTAAAATCCTCAACCAAGGGGCGAATACTTTGTTCAAGCATATTGTCGCCCAAATACATTACAAACTGATCATCTCCAAGAAATTCGTGTGAGATTTTTACGGCGTGCGCCAATCCTAACGGCGCATCTTGTTGAATATAGGTTATTTTTGCGTTCCACTTTTCGCCGCTACCAACAGCAGTTTTTACCTCGGCAGCAGTATCGCCAACTACAATCCCAATTTCGGAAATACCAGCTTCCACAAGGTTTTCTATGGTATAGAACAATACAGGCTTGTTAGCTACAGGCACAAGTTGTTTGGCGCTGGTATAGGTTAGGGGGCGCAGCCGCGTACCTTTTCCGCCGCTGAGGATTAATCCCTTCACGCTGGAGAGTCCTCCTTTCAAGATGACAATTAGATTAACGTAAATTTGTGCATACTGGTTAAGGGATAATTATACTACGCAATTATCCCTTAACCGAATCAATTTTACGCAAGGCATACTAAAATCCTGTGAGTTTATATATTCAGCTATATTACAACAACTACACCTTGCTTAATGCAAAGGTTCGATTAGTTCGGGGGTATTATTATAGGGAGAATTTACCTGATTTGAGACTAGATGCGCTACCATTAGTTTTGGTGGGAAGGGTTTGAGTATAGAAAGAACCTTTGCAGGGTTGGTGTTGGTGGTATCTAGCCAGATACTTTCAAATTCTTCCGGTAGAATTACTGCCATTCGATTATGCAAGGGCTTGATAAGCTCGTTTGCTTCCGTTGTAATTATGGTAAAACTATATAGTTCTTGCCCATGCTCATCTCTCCATATATCGTACAAACCCGCCATTGCAAAGAGGGGTGCCTCATTTCCTTGCAGGTAGATAAAATAAGGGATTTTTGGGGCTTTAACTAATTCTGGCTTTTTCCATTCAAAGAAGCCATTTGCTGGTATAAGGCAATGTTGTGTTCTAAAAGGTTTACGGAAAGCGGGTTTGGTTTCGATTCCTTCAACCCTAGCGTTAATTGTTGAATAATTGGCTTTGGGTTCTTTTGACCAACTTGGTATCAAGCCCCATTTCATTAACTTTATTTGTCTGCCTTTTTCACTCGCAACTATAACAGGGCAAGTTTGGCTAGGCGCTATATTGAAACTTGGCGCAAAATCAATATTACTAAACATAGCCTGAGCAGTAAACCGCTCTTCAATGTAATCTATGCTGGCTTTCAGGGCAAATCGACCACACATATAATTTTCTCCATTCGCCTATAAGGTATTTAAGCAAAACTCTCATATAATTAATCTACAGATTGGACAGCAAAGACTACAAAGTATCAATAACTACAGCAGTACCGATAAAAATGTTATACAATATCTTGACAGAGTAATGCTGCGTGATATTATTTTAGTATAAAGAATTATAATTACTTCCATAATACTCTCAAAGCGATAATTGCAAAAGGCTGGCAAAATAAACTGAGAAGCTGCAACAGGTAGCTTTCCTTCAAAGGAACATTTCAAAATGTTAGAAAACACCCTCGATCTGCCTATTTATAGTATTAAAGCGGTGGCACATATGGCAGGTATTACCGAACCTACTCTACGCGCTTGGGAGAAACGCTACAAAATTCTCACTCCACAGCGGACTGAGAGTGGGCATAGGCGTTATACCAAGCGAGATATTTATCGGGTTATGTGGCTGAGTAATCGCCTTGAAGAAGGAATGTCAATTAGCCAAGCCAGCGCTCTTTTACAAGCACAGCCGGAAGAAACTGTTCAGGATATGTTGCAGTATGAAAATCGCCAATCTCGTGCCACTTCTACGAAAACCAGCGGAAAAGGAAGCCACCCGAAGATTGCTCGTTTGAGTGAAATACGTTCTTTGAGCGTACTTGGCAATGAATTGATGAATGCTTTCCTTCAGTTTGATGAACTGACTGCTGATAACCTTATTTCTGAAGCAGCCGGATTTTATTCACCTGAAGAAGTTTGTGTAGATTTAATGCAAGCGGTACTATATGAAATCGGTGATCGCTGGATGCGTAATGAAGTAACAGTTGCTACCGAACATTTTGCCAGCAATATCTGCCGCACTCGTCTAAACGCGATGATTAATTCGCTACCGGTTCAGGAAACAGGTCCTCTAATTCTGACAGGTTGCGCTCCTCACGAATTTCATGAAGTAGGGGTAGTGATGACTAGCTTCTTTCTTCGTAGAAATGGCTGGCGGGTGCTTTATCTAGGGCAAAATGTACCTGCCCTTGACCTAGAAAAAGATTTGCGCCGTCTGAAGCCTTCTATGGTAGTATTTTCAGCAAGTCGTTCTGAAACCGCTATTGCGCTGCATCAAGAAATATTACCGGTGATAGAAAGAGTAAAGCAATACTGGCTGCCCGGTCTTATTTTTGCCTATGCCGGTCGTGCTTTCACCGAAGACTCGAATCTGCATGCACTTTTCAAAAGTGCGGTTTATTTTGGTGATGAAGGACGACAGAGCGTGGCATTAGTACAAAAACTCTTGTCAAAAGATTAGCTAATTCTGAAAGCAAAAACGCGGGGCGTAGGTAAAACTTGTGCCTTTTTTATTTACGGTTATTGCGTTTGCGCCCTGCTACTACAAACAAGCCTACTATTGCTAGACTGAAAAAAGTAGGTAACAAGCCAGATTTGTTATCTTTGGGCTTGGTATTTTCGATAGCTACAGGAGCAAAAATATTCGATTTAGTTTTTTCTATGTCTTGTTCTCGCAATTCTCCTGTTTCCACTTCAGCCTTGCGCGTAGCTACTGCTGCTATTTCAGCCCCTATAAGCAAAATACAAGCGCTGACATATACGTAGAATAAAAAGATTATAACTCCGGCTATAGCTCCGTAGGTGCGCTGATAGCTTTGCGTTCCGCCAAATCCGGTTAGGAAAAAGCTCAAAAATAATTTGCTGACTTCAAAAAGAAATGCTGCCACCACCGCGCCCAATAGTATTGGTTTCCAGCGAATGCGTTTTTCTAAAGTACGATCGGGGGCGAGTCGGTAAATGGTCATAAAAATTGCCACGTTAAGTAAGTAGGGTACAACGAAAATGATTGTATCCCAGAGCAAACTGAAACTGTTAAGGGTAATACCGAGGATTCCTATATCAAGCCCGCGAATTATCTGAATGGCAAATCCGATGCCTGTAGAGAAAATAAACAGGATACCAAGCCCTATTAACATCGCAAAACGCAAGCTAGTTTTCTTAATAAAGCTCCGCTGGTCTTTTTTTACATCCCATGCCACATTTATTGCAGTCATAATTCCATCGAAAACGCCGCTACCAGACCATAGTGTGCCAATCACCGATACTATTGCCAGAACGGGAGCAGCTTTACTCAAGGTGTCAATGAAATTACTAATGATTTCATTGATGTTTACTCCGGCTTGGTCGGCTTTTGGGAAAGCTTCAATCAGGCTTTTAGTTATATCCTTTCGGGTACTATCGTCCTGAATAATTAAAGTAGCGATTACAACTGCTCCGATAATAAGCGGAAAAACAGAAACCAACGCATAATAAGCTATTGCCGCTGCCCAACTTGTGCCTTGATCTTCCCGAAATTTATTCAACCCTCGTTTCAGGATTGAGAAAAACTCCTTCATGTGCCTTATATATCCTCGTCAAAAGCATATTGCAATTTTTTCAAATCAACGGGAATACCGGCAATGCAGAAAAAAACCTCATCCGAGAGGTTGGCGGCAACCTGATTCAAGCGTCCTAACGCATCTCGATAAGCGCGTCCCAATGGATATGGCGGTACTAAACCCATTCCCACTTCGTTCGAGACCATTACTAGACCGCAATTTTTCTCACGTAACCAAGCCACCACTGATTCGAGTTCCTGCGCCATAGCGCGTTCTTCCGCAAAATAATCTGGGGATGTGACTTGAACAGGAGTAGTTGGCGCGGTAGATTCGAGCGCAAGGTCATCTTCAGGCGGTATTTGGGCAACATATCCCTGAGCATCGTTATCCAATGGTGTTATGCTCATCAAGCGGTTGGTAGTCCAAAGCGTGAGACAATCCAACAACACCAATTTCTCGCCCTTGTATTCTTGCTGTACTTTTTGAGCTAGACTCAAGGGAGCTTCGACTGTGTGCCATGTATCCGGGCGACTGGCGCGGTGTCGGATTACTCGCTCTTTCATTTCTGCGTCATATGGTTCGAGCGTTGCTACATATAACACCGCAAAGTTGCCCGCGCGGGAACTTGCCAGTTTCTCGGCAAAGGTACTTTTGCCGCTACGTGCGCCACCCAAAACAAGGCTTACTAGGCGCTCTTTCGATGGTTTTGACATTGTTGCTACTGTTCAAAAACCTTTCCACAAGACAAGAAATTCCTATTTACCTTCATTTAAATCCATTGTGTCTATATGCGATGTATCGTTAAACAGCGATAGGATTGAAGCATTATCGTAAAGGTGCAGGATGGACAACGAACAACTATCTACCCGCCATTGCCAGATACGGTTTAGATCCATCCCCATATAATGGCAAAGCAGTGTGCCGATTACTCCCCCATGTGCTACCACCAGAACCACCTCATCCTCGCCGGGATGTTTGTCGGTAATATAATCAATTGATTTGCTAACCCGTGCAAGCACAGTCTTAAGATTTTCACCACCGGGCGGACTATAATTATAACGGTCGCTTTGCCAGAGCTTGGTTTCTTCGGGGAATTGCTCCAGCATTTGATTATAATTTAGCCCTTCTGCTCTGCCGCCGGACGCTTCACGCAGACCGGGCAATATTTCCGCTTCTAGTTTGGGAGAATGCCATTCCAACCCGATTTGGGCAGTGATACGCGCTCTGCTCAAATCGCTACAATAGGCAGCAGTGAGTTTTAAATGAGAGAGACGTTTCTGTAAAGCTCTAGATTGACGTAAACCCATTTCATTAAGCGGTATGTCGGTTTGTCCTTGATAACGGCGTTGCGCGTTATAATCGGTTTGACCGTGCCTTACCAGAATCAGCTTCGGCATTTTCTTATCACCTATAAAAGATAGACGGTTTTGAGAAGTATTTGGTCACAGAAACCATATGGATTTTATCACACCTGCCGCAGTCCCGATAATAAGCCAAACGAGAGTCTCGCTGGATTCGGTTACAGCCCCATAGCTATCGCCCGTTAAACCGGCAGGCAGTTTGCTCATTACATACTTACCAAAAAGATAAGCAAAAACGAAAGTGGCTAATACCAGCGCCACTCCAAATAGTCGCAGTGTTAATACGGAAAATAGCAGCACTCCTAGCCCTGCCAGCGCCATTTCCAGCTTTCCGGTGTGCTGCTTGAACAGAACACCCAACCCGCTATCCCGCCCGTATGGAAATATAACCACCGCTGTGACCAGCGCCCACCGCCCCAATACCGGAGCCAATAATAGGGCAGGTGTCATCAGGTCGAAGGGAATATTGAGGAGCGCGACATATTTAAGCGTTAATAAAACCCAACCACCGGCAACCGCGAAACTTCCAACATGGCTGTCTCGCATAATTTCGAGCCGCCTCTCTGGGGTGCGGTAGCCAAACATACCATCGCATGAATCTAGAAAACCGTCAAAGTGAAGCGCCCCGGTAAGGGCAAGTAATGTTGCTACAAGTAAGGTAGCAACGATATTTGCAGGCAAAAAAAAGGTAAGTAGCCAGTTCAAACTAGCTAACATTACTCCTAGCCACAACCCTACAATCGGGAAATAGCGAACTGCCCTGCCTACATCTTCTGAACTTGCCTGCCGTCGTAAGGGTATGGGCAGAGTCGTGAGGAATTGAACTGCCACCAAAAAACTAAGCACTATTTGCACTTCTAACCGTCATTCGTATTAAGCCGGATATAATCGCCTCATTATACGCGCATTGTCTAAAATATCAAATTGTGGAAAATCCAGCAGCAGGGAAAATTTGTTTCAAATAGATGCCCTTTCTAAGGACCCTACGGTGAATCTAGAAATACTTTAAATTGGCACACTTGCTGTATCTCTTTGCGAGAAGTTTGAGCTAAACGCATACTTCTTAGCAATAAAATTCTCTTAGGTTGACAAGCATTTGAGGGTAGGCTATCATGTGGCTAATCCGGTCGCGAGAAAGCCAGTGATTCCATTGGCTTTTTTCACAAACCAGTTGATCAGGTTAAATAATTTAGAGGGGTCTTTCTTTTTTAATTTTGCGCCGAATCCTCCGCTAGTAGGTTTTATTATTCCTATCTTGCAAATGGCGCAGGCGAAATAGCTTTTCCAAGGAAGGACTTCTATATGGAGGCGCTGCCAGATGTCTTCATCTGAGGCATTCAATTTTGGTCGCAAGATCAAAGAACTAAAAAAACAACACAAAAAGGGTTACGTAGATCTAACCGCGGACTTGAAAATCAGTCGTGATCGCATTATTCAATTAGAAGAAGGCGAACGCGAACCTACCGATGTTGAACGCCAAAAATTTGCCGCCTACTATAACCTTCCCATTGATGAGTTCTTTCCACAAAATTCGTCGCAGTCGGCTCCTAGTCAGCTTACGCCACGGCTGAATAATAATCCGGCTCCTCGACCCACCCAAGCTGCTCCCGGCAATTTTACACCACGTCCGGCGATTTCTAATACTCCAGCGCCTCGTCCTGCTCCTTCTGCTCCTCGCCCTACTAGCAAGGCGGAAGTGAAAAGCAACGGAGATGCTAAGGAAAGCGGTGAGCAATCTAAACCGGTAATGAAATATACCGCCGAGCAGTTGGGAGACATTGAGTCTGCTTATTTGCGTAAGCAACGCGATTTAAAAGTGCCTCTAACCTTTACATTTTTGAACGGCAAAGAGTTTACCGGCGTGGTGGTAGATTTTACTCCTTTTACCGTCCATATCATTGATCAGACAACCAAGCAGGAAGTTATTCTACGCAAATTGGCAATGGCTTTCTACCGTAAGGCAGATGCTTTTGCTGAGGCTAACGAAGGTAAGGGAGGCGAATAAAATTATGAGCCTCGGTTCGTATATAATTTATCTTCGCGCTCTGAAGGATGGAATTACCCCGCGAGAGGTAGCTATTGAATTAGGTCTGCCTGAGCATTATATCCACGCTATTGAATTGGAGAAACATGCTGGAGATACAAATTCTCGCAATTCCTTAGCTGAATATTTTGGCATTCCGGTTGATGAATTTAGCGATTATGCACGTAGCACCAGTTCCCGCTTACAAGAGACACTAAAGCACGAACGCCGCCCACAAATGGGTTTCTTGCTCATGAATGGTGAAACTCTATTAGGTACAGTTGATGGCGCAGATAATAGCATAATAAAAATTGTCGAATTGAATAGCGGTATTAAAACTATACTGCAACGGCATGCTATCAAGAAATGGTGGTCGCTTAAACCCTCCGCGCCTCGAAGACCCGGTGGCGGTGGAAGACGACCGTTTAATGGCGGCGGGGGAAGCAGACCTCCTAGACCTGGTGGGGGCAGACCATCCGGTTTTAACGGTGGATTAGGTCCCAGACCCGATAGCGGTAATGAAGGTGGCTACCGTCCGAGACCGTCCGGTGATGGAAATGGCGATAGTGGGAATGATGGCAATTATCGTTCCAGACCGCCTTTTCGACCAAGACCGGAGAATGAATAGTAACTGAACATTAATAGAAACTTCAAAATATAGTCAGGAGGATAAAATGAATAAACGCAAGAAGGTAGCTATTCAAAAGCATCGTGCCAAAGGCAAGAAATTACGTGATCGTCGTAAGGTCGAACGCGAAGCCGGAAAAAAATAAGGGATAAACTAAAAGAGCCAGGTCTAGAACTTGGCTCTTTGTTTCATACTTAATTGTTACTTCCTACGAAAAAAGGGTCATCTGTCCACGCAATTTCTTCGGGAGGCTTTTCAGAAAACTCCATTTTGAGAATACCATCCTCGTAATAAAAGCTAACCAAATCGCTGTGTACTAAAACCCTTGGTAGGGAAACCGCTCTTTGTATTCGTCCTGCGGTTACATTTACATCAGTACCGTTATGTTCGATGTATAATTCGTCCTGCTCATCAATGAAAGGCAAACGCACACAAAGCCTTCGATGCGTTTCTTTAGGCGCACGCGGATTTGTGGGCATTTCTTCTAGCCAAATAAGCGGATGGTCGTACAACTTTTGCATTGGGTCAGATGCTCCAAAAAGTTTTTCTGCAACTGGCGTTAGTTTTTTAACTCCTATCGGTTCTTCATCTTCCAGTATAGAGCCAAAGATGGGCATGGGGTTAAAACTATCTTCGATTTCTTTGATATACTTTGCTTGTAACTCCACCCAATAATCAAAGTAGGCTCCAAGCTGTTTTTCTTTGGGTAAAATCTTGTTGATTATAACCGAGTCCATCTTAATGCCATAGAGGCTTAAAAAGGTGTAAGCACGTTTTGTTTCCATTACCGGCAGTTTTTCAGGATTTAACACCAAACGAACTGAGACATCGTCGGCTACGATGAAGGCGCTTAGGTCATTCATCATCTCCATTAGTTTGTTTACTTCCTTGAAAAACTCATCATTAGGAGTTTGTTGTCGGAAAGGGCGCACAAAACTACTGAAACCACGGTAAACTTTGAAGAAGTTTTTGCCGCTAGTCCCTCCAATAATCATTTCGGGATAAGCCAATAAACGCAAAGTATTGCCGGTGGGGGCAGTATCAACAATTATACAATCCCACTTGTTGCTCTTGTATTCTATCAGCAAACGATTTAGCGCAAGAATTTCGTCCATACCTGGCTGGTTGCTGAGTTCGGCAGCAACACTACTATCCACGCCGCGTCCTTCATAGGCGTTTGCCATAAATTTCTGAAACCCGCCCATGCTTTTCCGCATCTCGTAAACTGTATCTACTTCCAGACCGTATAGGTTGGGCGCAAGTTCGGTCAATTCATCTCGGCTTATCGCTTTCCCAATAACATCGGACAGAGAGTGTGCGGGGTCGCTGGACATAATCAGCACTTTTTTCCCACGGCTGGCAATTAGGCTGGCGCTTGCGGCGCTAATGGTAGTTTTGCCTGTCCCACCCTTACCGCTATAAATTATGACTCTGGTACCCATCTTTTGCAAAACCTCTCTATCCAGTTAATTAGAAAAGTGTACGTGCAGTATTCCATCTTTGAAACGCGCTGATTTGGCGTTTCGCGCTGCTAACGCATGTGGTAACAATAAATCCCGTTTGAAATTACCAATTTCAACGAACAGTTCGTCACCCTTCTTAACCATATTCACTTTGTCCACTTCAAGGTTAGGAAGCGCAAGCTGTAAAATATATTCCCCGTCAATTTTGACGATTTCTTGCGTTTTGCCACTATACAACGACTCCGTAGGGTCTTGCTCCCCGTATATCTCCATTCCTAGTTCACCAAGTGCTTTAATCCCGGTAACCTCATGTCCCTTCATAGGTACTTCCAGAATGGGGAGTGGCGCAAAACTGCTATAAATCAAATCCCGATATTCCCTTTGCCTTTCGCATATTCCTGAGAAAAACGCATCAGAGCTATTTTCAGGTAAAATGCGGTTCGAGACAATTGCATCTACCGGATAATTAAAAAGGCTTAAATAGGTAGCGGCTCGTTGCCCTTCCTTAACCACCATCTTTTCAGGATTAACTACTATCCGATAAGAGGCTTGTTTAGGGCTGGTAAGCGTGGTACGCAGCAACTCAACCTGCTGGGTTATATCGGGTATTGCATCGAAAACATTGTTGCGAGGCATTAACGGTTTGATTAAAGCCCCTGCCAGTTTCATAGTGCTATTATGCCAGCTTGCAACCCTATCCGAATACCAAGTGAACATATCAGGCATACTCAAAAGCCGGACAGTTTCGCCGGTAGGGGCAGCATCAATAAAAATAACATCAAATTCACCACTTCGGCTATGCCGAAGGATTTGAAGCAAACTGATTAATTCATCCATACCCGGAAGCAGCGCCAATTCCTCAGCGATAACGTCATCAGCACCTTTTTTCTTGAGAATGTTAGCAAAATAGCTTTCCAATTTGCCCCAATTCGAGCGCACTTCATCCAACACGTTTATCTCTTGCGCC
>Ga0194047_10000194_pt1 | contig 41325 bp, 24 predicted proteins | sample JunL225m_MetaG_2_FD_160070 | JGI IMG/M metagenome (GOLD analysis project Ga0194047, IMG submission 160070) | Anoxic zone freshwater microbial communities from boreal shield lake in IISD Experimental Lakes Area, Ontario, Canada - Jun2016-L221-5m | ecosystem: Environmental > Aquatic > Freshwater... | reverse complement strand
CATTAAGCGCATTCTAAAAACATTTAGTGCTTGGCGCTGCATATCTACCGCGCCCATATACACGACACACTCCAGACCAAACTTTGCACAAACAGCTGCCGTAGCTACACCGTGCTGTCCTGCACCGGTTTCAGCAATGATACGCTTCTTACCCATCCTGCGTGCTAAGATTGCCTGACCTATTGCGTTATTAATTTTATGAGCACCCGTGTGCAATAAGTCTTCACGCTTAAAAAATATTTTTGCTCCACCACAATGCTCCGTCAAACGCTCAGCGTAATAAAGCGGCGTAGGACGACCTGCAAATTCTGCAAGCGTATCGTGTAATTCTTTTTGAAACGAAGGATCCTTTGCTGCAACTGCATAGGCTTCATCCAACTCCTTTAAAGCCGACATCAAGGTCTCAGGAACAAACACGCCACCATACACGCCAAAGTGTCCCGTACTGTCTGGGAGTGATTCGCGGTTTATGGAATTTATTTCGGCCATGTAAGTATGAACTACAGTAAAAATCAGAGGTGATTAGACCTTCTTGTCGACCTTGTTCTTTAAGAAAGTAAGGACATCTTGAAATTTAGCCCGGTTGGATTCATCAACTTTGACCAGATTTTGGTGCGCTTCGAGAGCCAATTTTGCGTTATCTAATTCTGATTTACCCTCACAATTAAGGGCATGACTTGAATCAGTAAGTGCTACGGAGAGTTCTCCTGATTCTACTTGCATGAGCCTATGAAGGCCAAGACTGCGCACTAACTCTAAATTACGGGTACCCAATCTAAACAGTGTTAACTTACCCTCAGGAGCTTTACGTTTAATCTCTAAAGCTGCTCCAGCTAATACACCAAGAAAAGTACTATCCATCGTAGCACACTGCTCAAAATCAAGTAAGAAACGACTTTTACCCTCAGCTAACATATGCTGAAGAAAATCTTTTAAACAGGCGCTATTCTGGAAATTAGCCTTTCCGGATATACGCACGCGCACCGGATCGGAGTCGCAATCGACTAAATATACAGACTGGGATGCAACATCAGGCATAGGTACAATTCAAGACGCCTTAATTCACAAAAAAGAAAGGCGTGTTTTAGTGCTTACGTGTGAAAAAAAGTAACTTAGTGAGCGGCTACAATTTGTCTAAGTACGAAAGGAAGAATTCCACCATGCTGATAGTAATCAATTTCAATCGGTGTATCGATACGGCAGCGAACAGAAACATCTAAGGTTTCACCAGTTTTGCGGGTGATCTTAAGTGTCATATCCTGCTGTGGCTTAATCGCACTATTAAGACCTACAACATCGTAGGTTTCAGTACCATCAAGTTTAAGACTCTGGGCAGAAGTGCCTTCCTTAAATTGTAGAGGCAGTACGCCCATACCCACTAAATTAGAGCGGTGAATACGTTCGTAGCTTTGAGCTACAACGACTTTAACACCCAGAAGCGATGTACCTTTAGCAGCCCAGTCACGGGATGAACCTGTGCCGTATTCTTGGCCTGCAAAGACAAACAAAGGAGTTCCCTCTGCCTTGTACTTAACGGATGCATCATAGATCGCTAGTTTTTCAACAGCTCCTGTTTTTGATACATATAAGGTGTTTCCACCCTCTTCACCACCGAGCATTAAATTTTTAATACGTACGTTAGCAAAGGTACCACGTGTCATGATGCGGTCATTGCCGCGTCGTGAGCCGTAGGAATTGAAGTCTTCGAAAGCAACTCCGTTATCTAAAAGGAATTTACCCGCTGGTGAACTCTTCTTAATAGCACCCGCTGGTGAAATATGATCGGTTGTGACTGAATCACCAAATATACCGAGTGCACGGCCTGCTTTAATTTCAGAAATTCCTGGAGCTTTTAAATTAAATTTATCAAAGAAAGGAGGCTCTTGGATATACGTAGAGCTCTTATCAAAGGAATACACATTACCAGTGGAAGAAGGAATTTCGTTCCACTTTGGATTTTGAGACGCAAAGTCCTTATATAACTTCTGGAATACTTCAGGGCGAAGTGCTGCCTGCAATTGATCGCGCACCTCTTGGAGTGTAGGCCAGATATCTTTTAAATACACATCGTGTCCCTGCGTATCACGTCCGAGTGGATCCTTGGAAAGATCAATATCCACGCGGCCTGCAATTGCGAAAGCAACCACAAGTGGAGGTGACATTAAGAAATTAGCCTTAATGTTTTGGTGTACCCGAGCTTCGAAATTACGATTACCTGAAAGTACAGCTGCAGCGACTAAATCATTTTTAATGATTGTTTCTTCGATCGCTGGATTTAAAGGTCCGGAATTTCCAATACACGTAGTACAGCCGTAGCCAACGGTCTGGAAGCCAAGTTTATCTAAGTAAGGTTGAAGTCCTGTTTTATCTAGGTATTCGGTTACAACACGGCTACCAGGAGCTAGGGAGGATTTTACTGTGGACTGCACAAACAGTCCTTTTTCTACGGCCTTCTTTGCCAAGAGTCCTGCTGCAAGCATGACACTTGGATTAGAGGTATTAGTACAGCTAGTGATTGCAGCAATTAAAACACTGCCGCTTGCAATTTCACCATCTGCTCTACCACCGGCACTAGGCTTAGTATCACGTTTTTCTGTAAACGGTACCGAGAATGTTTTTGCTAAATCAGGTGCTACTTTTCCAAATCCGTTTTCTGTAACCGCACGGGAATAAGCTGTTGTAAATTCTTGTTTTAAGTAAGGTAGCTCGATGCGGTCTTGTGGACGTTTCGGTCCAGCAACACTTGGCACAACAGTGCTTAAATCTAGAGCTAAATCTTGAGAGTAATCGATTTCTCCGCCTTGAGGAATTCCCCACAAATTCTGAGACTTGTAGTAGGCTTCAAATAAAGCGATATGCTCTTCGCTACGTCCTGTTGCACGTAAATAATTTGAGCATTCTTGATCGATTGGGAAAAAGCCCATCGTTGCACCATACTCAGGAGCCATATTTGCAATGGTCGCACGGTCAACAACAGGGAGTGCTGCTGCACCAGGACCGTAGAATTCTACAAACTTACCAACGACTTTGGCTTTTCTTAAAACTTGTGTAACTGTAAGAGCTAAGTCTGTAGCAGTAACACCTTCTTTAAGTGCACCGGTTAAACGAACGCCTACTACGTCTGGAGTTAAGAAGTAAACAGGCTGACCTAACATACCTGCTTCTGCTTCAATTCCACCTACACCCCAGCCTACAACACCAAGCCCATTGATCATGGTTGTGTGAGAGTCTGTTCCTACCAATGTGTCTGGATAGTAAGCGCCGCTTGAATCAGACAAAATTCCTTTTGCTAAGTACTCCAAATTAACTTGGTGAACAATACCGATACCAGGAGGAACTACTTTAAATGTTTCGAACGCCTGCATACCCCATTTTAAGAACTGATAGCGTTCACGGTTACGGGAGAATTCAAGTTCTAGATTACGGCCTAGCGCATCTTTATTACCTGCGTAGTCAACTTGTACGGAGTGATCTACAACAAGATCTACAGGTACAAGTGGTTCAATAATTTTTGGATTTTTACCTAAGGTAGATACCGCAGAACGCATCGCTGCTAAATCCACTAACAGAGGTACTCCGGTGAAATCTTGCAGTACGATACGAGCAACAACGAAAGGAATTTCTTCCGTGCGTGATTCTTTAGCTTTCCATGCAGCAAGTGCCTTGATTGCAGCTTCACTGACCCGCTTGCCATCGCAATTACGTAAAAGAGATTCCAGAACAATCCTAATCGAGACTGGAAGTCTTTCGACACCCATGCCCGCTTTAGAGAGCGCAGGAAGTGAATAATACGAATGCGACTTTCCGTTAGCCGAAAATGACGAACGGGTGTTGAACGGATTAGGAAGACTCATGTCAAAAATTTTATAACGCTAAAAGAATTAGAAAAACTAACTTACTTTGCCAGAACGGCTGCAATTGCTTTAAAGTTAGGTAAATCTTTAGGAGTTGGTGTTTGCTCAGCATAGGTGATTACACCTGCTGAATTGATCACAAAGGCTGCCCGAGCTGAAGTATCACCGACTCCTGCAAGCATTGGAAATAAGACATCATAAGCACGAGTGACTGTCTTATTTAGATCTGATAATATCGTTACCTTGATGCCATTTTGAGTAGCCCAAGCCTCCTGTGAGAAGGGGCTATCCACGCTAATTGCGTACACTTCAGCGTTAAGCTTGGTATAATCACCAAGGCCCGCAGTCACGTCACACATTTCTTGGGTACATACACCTGTGTAGGCTAAAGGAAAAAACAGTAATACAGTATTTTTCTTACCAAAATTACTGCTTAAAGTAACATCAACTAGCCCTTCAGCTGTCTTTGTTTTGAGAGTGAAATCAGGAGCTTTTGAACCGATTGTAAGTGGCATATGGAGGTAAGTTAAGGTTAAGCAGTGAAGTGAGATTTATAAGGACTAAAATGAGACTATAAAGTGCAGACATTAGGCCAAACTCATTAAGGAATACACCCTAAAGAATCTAACCTGATTAATTGGCTTAAAATACTATATCTGTTCACTTTAAGAAGCGAACGGAAAAGACAAAATAGAGGCCATAAACGCTAGGCGGCAAACCGTTTTTAAGCTCTGCGTTAGCTTGACGCTATCCTTTATGCCTCAAATATCCTCTACCTTGCCCATGAGTATCCTCGAAGACCTTAAATGGCGCGGCCTTTTAGCCGATTGCACAGATATTGACGCTCTAACCCAGCGTCTAGCAGCTGGGCCTGTGACCTTGTACTGCGGTTTCGATCCTACTGGTGACAGTCTTCATGTGGGACACTTAATGGGGCAGCTTACCTTAAGGCGTTTTCAATTAGCAGGCCATAATCCCTTACCCTTAGCAGGTGGCGCAACCGGCATGGTGGGTGACCCAAGTGGTAAGTCAGCAGAACGTAATCTATTAACTCGAGAGCAGCTAGAGCATAACGTTAATTCGATTAAGACCCAGCTTTCCAAACTCTTAGAATTCGACCGTAAAGGTAACCCAGCACGCTTAGTCGATAATGCCGATTGGACTGCATCCTTAAGTTACTTGGATTTCTTGCGCGATATCGGAAAACATTTTTCGATCAATATGATGGTGGCTAAAGAAAGTGTACGCGCTCGCATGGAAAGTGAGCACGGCATTAGTTACACCGAATTTAGTTACATGCTGCTTCAAGCACATGACTTCTATCACTTAAGAAAAACCTATAACTGTGAACTCCAAATTGGCGGAAGTGATCAGTGGGGCAATATAACTGCAGGCACTGATTTAATTCGTAAAAAATTAGGTGTACCCGCTTGGGGCATGACCTTCCCTTTAATTACAAGATCGGACGGCAAAAAATTTGGTAAGACTGAATCAGGTGCTGTATGGTTAGATCCTGAAAAAACAAGTCCCTACCGTTTTTATCAGTTCTTCGTAAATACTGAAGACAGTATGATTTCGCAGTATTTAAGAAAATTTACACTCCTTTCACACGAAGCAATAATCGATTTAGAAACACGCCATGCGGCAAATCCAGGCGCTCGTGAGGCACACAAAGCTTTAGCTAAAGAAGTCACAACCTTAGTGCATGGAACAAGCGCTTGCGCAGATGCTTTAAAGGCGAGCGAGATTATGTTTGGTGGTGGATTAGAAGGTATTTCAGAAAAAATATTTGCAGATGTTGTTGGTGAAATTCCAACCCAAGATATTGCAAAAAGTTTACTCGAAGGTGCCGGTACAGCACTCGTTGAACTCTTAATTCAAGGAAAGCTTTGCCCATCTAAAGGCCAAGCACGTAAGGATATTGAAGGCGGAGGAATCTCCATGAATAACCAGCGTATTACTGAGCCAGGTAAAACTGCTACACTTGAGGACCTTCTTTTTGGGAAATATATTTTACTGCGTAAGGGCAAGAAAACATACGCTGTACTGCGTATTGTCTGAGTTAGAAATAAGTCCTTTTTAAGGAAAGAATTTAGTGTGACATTATAGCTCTTTTTCGAAAAGTTGCGTCATTATACTATTCTATGACAACGACTTAAGTAAATATAGGGGACAATTTACCCCCCCTTTGTAGAATCGTTTTTTGTATAAAAATAAGCTCTTTAAAACCTTTCTTTTAGAGCAGTGATGAATTTGTTTTTTTAGAAAGGCTTTTATGCGCTCAACAAAACGCATTTCTTTTTTAAGCAATAGTTTTGTAGTTCACTTTAGTAGAGCCAGCTCTGCCTGTTTTTGCCTGAAGTTCGTTGCTCGCACTACCTGCAACGTGACCACCTTGTTTGGATGCAATTTCATTTTCCTTAAAACCATGAGCATCCACACCGCGTGCAGTCTGGGTTGCCGAAGCTTCTCCCAACAAAGTAAAAATTAATGCTACAGCACTTTTTAAATGACTAGAGGACATGTGCATAAGGACTGTCCGAAATTAAATGCAGCGACATACCCGCAGGCTCATATATGGTAGAATTTACCCTATTTTATGAAAAACCTCATGCTTACCTCAAAGTACTACCTCCTGTGCGTTGCTTTTTTTGCACTCGCAACGTACAAGACTTATGCAGAGACGCCTCCTAAAACTTGGATTGATCCTGACACAGGACACCGCGTTATCCGACTCACGGACGAGCCAGGATCAGCTAGTTTTTATTTTACGGACAACGGTTATTCTCCAGATGGAAAATATTTAGTCTACACATCACCGGCGGGAATAAGTGCACTTGATTTAAAAACATTAACATCACACTTAGTCGTCGCAGGAAATGCGCGTGCAATTGTTGTAGGAAGAAAAACGCCAACAATTTACTATACCAAAACTACAGATAAACGCGGTTTTCTAGAATTGTGGTGCGCTAATATCGAAACAAACCAAGCGCACAAATTAGCTGCCCTGCCTCGCAGAGGAAATATCGTTACAATTAATGCCGATGAAACCTTAGCTGTAGGTAGTTTCGTAGAAGGTGCAGGCCAAGACTACGGTGGACCAGGTGCTTCACAGCCTCATGTCTTAGATCAGCCTGTAAACAAATCACAGATGATGGCGACTCGTCTAGCTGCACGTCTACCCATGTGGATTTACTCGGTAGATCTTAAAACAGGTGCTTCACACAATCTTGTGCATGGAACTGATTGGTTAAACCACATGCAATTTTCTCCTACAGATCCTAATCAACTGATGTATTGCCATGAAGGTGCGTGGCATCAAGTGGATCGTATTTGGACTGTCAGAACTGATGGCACTGAAACCACTTTAGTACACAAGCGCATGATGGAAATGGAAATTTCAGGTCACGAATGGTGGGGCCATGACGGAAATTGGATCTGGTATGATTTACAACTACCTAAGCGCATCAATGGCTACGTTGCAGGCTACAATATTTTAACTCACGAAAGAATCTGGTATCACCACGAAGTCTCTGAAGATTCTATTCACTATAACTCATCTTGGGATGGCAGCTTATTTTGTGGTGATGGAAGCCAATCACTCGGTGCTCAGTGGATTTATCTTTTTCAGCCGGTGCACGTACATAATGATCACACCAAAGGTGAAAACTTAATCGGAGCCGGTGTATTTAAATCTGAAAAATTAGTGAATATGAGTAAGCACAAATATAAATTAGAGCCTAATGTTAGTTTCACACCTGACATGAGATATGTGATCTTCCGCTCAAATATGTTTGGAGATACCTACGCCTTTGCAGTTGAAGTAGCTAAAGCTACGACCCCTTAAACTTAGCAAATCTCTTCAATCTCAACTCTAATAGGTTTGCCTGGAGCACAATCCGCTTTCAGAGAAACAAACCTGTCCTTATACTGATCAAAGATCGGCCATAATGCTGTACGATCTGTCTCTGGAATGGGAAGCGTTTTAATCGCTTCTCTAGAGAAAAATCCAAACGTACCTTCACTGATTGCGTCAGGAAGTCCTATAATAGGTTTTTTGCAGCGGAATAAAAACATCAACCAATGTTTTTCTCCTTCATATGCTTTTTCAGCGATCATCGAAAATAGATGTAAATCAGAAGACTTAATCACTAGACCTGTCTCCTCTTGAGTTTCTCTTACTGCACATTCAAAGGGAGATTCACCAATACCGGTTTCTAATTTTCCACCAATAGGACTCCATACCCCAAGATTAGGTGGTTTCGCCCTAAGCATCAAAAGCTGCTCACCTTGTTCGTTTTCAATAAAAACAAGAACGGCGAGTTTGTAGGTAAGAGCTGGAGTTTGTGAAGCAGGTGCCATTTAGGTAATATTTGTATCATGCTTGGAAATTAGCCCTTAAGAAAAGCTTGTTTATTACGAATCTAATAAGGCAAAGTAACCTTTCTATCAGATTTCTATTTCCTTATAGCTAGAACTCTGATCACTTATTTTAACGCACAATCGCGCTTATGGCTGAAAATCAACATCATCCGTTTCTTCATGGCCTTAGTAAACACCGTGGAGCGCCACCCACTGTGGTGGTTATTTTTGGTGCTTCGGGCGATTTAACTGCACGTAAATTAATTCCTGCAGTTTACAACCTAAGCTACGATAATTTACTTCCAGCAGATTTCTTTCTCATTGGCTTTGGTCGAAGCGAAATCACCGATGAAGCCTTTAGAGTAGTTGCTTCCGACGCAGTTAAGCAATTTTCCAGACGTGAACTCCAAACAGATGTATGGAACCGAATTTCAGCCCATACAACCTACGTCTCAGGTGGGTATGACGACAAGGCGGCCTTTGATCGTTTATATCAGCATATTAGTGAAATAGAAAAAAAGTTAGGCAGGGAGGTACAGCCGCTATTTTACATTTCTACTCCTCCTTCCGTATTTCAATCTATCATCACTAATTTAGGTGCCAGTGGCCTAGCCTCCAAGTATCTTGGCCAAGCCCATCAAGCAAAAGTAATCATAGAGAAACCTTTCGGCCGTGATCTTGATTCTGCAAGGGCTTTAAACACAACAATTCGAAGCCACTTTGAAGAACAACAAGTGTATCGAATTGATCATTACCTAGGAAAAGAAACAGTTCAAGATCTCTTAGTACAGCGTTTTGCTAACTCCATTTTTGAGCCTCTGTGGAATCGCAACTTTATTGAAAGTGTACAAATTACAGTTGCCGAGGAAGTCGGAGTAGAAGCTAGAGCTGGCTACTACGAACAAAGTGGCTGCTTACGTGATATGATTCAAAATCATACCATGCAGCTGCTTGCTTTAACTGCAATGGAACCACCTGTGTCCTTAGATGCAGAAGCTGTAAGAGATGAAAAAGTAAAGGTGTTACGTGCTATACAACCACTTAACGTACAAGTGGGTGGCGATGTAACACGCGCACAATATACAGACGGCATGATTGGTGGAGTACCTGTGAAAGGCTACTTACAAGAGCCTGGGGTAAGTCCTAAATCAGGAACAGAAACTTACGCTGCAATTCGTCTTTCAATTAATAACTGGAGATGGCAAGGCGTTCCCTTTTATCTCAGGTCTGGTAAGCGTTTTCCTCGCCGAGTAACAGAGATTGCAATTCAATTTAGAAAGCCACCCGGAACCTTATTTGCACAAAATAAGCATCTAGATTTAGCAGCTAATACTCTCACCTTCCAGATTCAGCCAGACGAAGGTTTAAGCTTAATTTTAAACGGAAAAATTCCAGGTTTAGAAACACGCATCCAACCCGTGAAAATGAATTTCCGCTACGCAACAACCTTTGGCTCAAATACTCCAGAAGCTTACGAGCGATTAGTGCTTGATGCTATGATCGGAGACGGCACTTTGTTTATTCGCGGAGATGAAGCGGAAACCTCCTGGAAACTATATACACCGGTTTTAGATTTCTGGAAATCTCAAGGGCAAAAAGGAATGGACCAGTACCCAGCAGGATCATGGGGCCCTACGACAGCAGAGACACTTCTTTCTACTAATCAGCACACGTGGCGTGAGCCATAAGTAAGCCTGTAAGAAGTAAGACCAAATGTCTGACATATTTGAAGCACTTCCAGGCTTAGAGATTAAAGTAGGTTCAATAGCCAAGGGGCTTGCCTCACTTTGGGAAGATGCTGCATCAGCAGGTAAACCTACCCCAGATCTAGAAGACTCAAGGGCAACTCAAATCAATCTAGTCTTACATCTAGGTCTTAATACGACGACAGAAGATGCTAAAATTCAATTTGTAGCAGCATCTCAGTTTGCAATGCGCTATCCAAGCCGAGTCGTAGTATTATGTCCCCTACACAAGGATGACGCCCAGGTAGCTATGCGTGCAAAAGTATACGGGGAATGCACAATTGGAAAATCAAAGCACGATAAACGGTGCTGCGAATTCGTTATTTTAAGTTATCCTAGATCGCAGCGCCAATACCTTGAAGCAGAAGTATCGATCTGTATTTCCAGTGATCTACCTTTGTATTACTGGCCTCACCGTTTTGCAGCTAATGCTTCACTCGCAGATTACCGCTATTTATTAACTAAAGCTAAGCGCATCTTAATTGATAGTGCGACTTCACCCCGTGAAGCACTTGCATATCCATGGCCAAGACCTGAAGCAGTACGCGATCTCGCATACGCTAGACTACTGCATGTACGTCAAGCTATCGGCCAATTTTTAAGCCGCTACTCTCCTGTAACACTTACTACAGACTTACAGTCAGTCTCTGTTGAATACGGAAGTAACTTAAGTGCTGAAGCAAACGCACTGCTTTCTTGGGCCAAAGAGCGCATCATAGAATGCGGCTCTCTTGATGATGTTAATTTCATAGTCAACCAGCGCCCCAACTCTCCAGAATCTTTCTTAAGCCTGCGGTTTAATTATAAGACTTTAGAGAGTTTCTTATGGACTGCTGACTTGCTAAGTGGCCAATGCCATTTCGAAGCAGACTATAAAAATACAAAAACTAGCCTGGATGCTGCAGCAAAGCTGTTAAAAGCGCAGGATAGCTTAAGTGAAGCTATGTTTTTTTAAAAAGTACGATCATCTTGGGTCTAAATTTATATAAGTAACTTTATATCAGTAGTTTATATCAATTTTAGCTAAGTCAATACACGAAAAACGGACATTAATACTCAGCAAAATACACTCCAGGGGTGTTAGACTTGCTTATCGTTCAAGTACTTAGGTGCAAAGACGCTTGATTTCCCCCCATTATGGCCAAAAGTCATGCGTTGAATTGGCTATCTAGGTCATCAGACCTTAATAGTCATGTCTGAGCCCAATTTATTAAACCTTTTTCATATACCGCACCTTTTCTACCGTGAGCAAAAAACAAAGCGCAACCGCTGATAAAAAAGACACCTCAGGCACAGACTTCAGTAAAGCACCTATTAACGCAGGGCTTTCTGATGAACAAAAAATTGGCCTCTACCGCACGATGATTCGTGTACGCCGTTTTGAAGAACGTAGCTTACGTGCTTACCAAGCTAAGAAAATTGGTGGCTTTTTACATCTCTACATCGGTCAAGAAGCTGTAGCGATTGGCTGCTGCTCACTGATGGGGAAGAACGATCACATCATTACTGCTTACCGTGATCACGGTCACGCAATTGGCGTAGGCATGGAAATGAATCCACTCATGGCAGAACTTTACGGCAAAGTAACGGGTTGCTCTAAAGGCAAAGGTGGCTCGATGCATTTCTTTGATCCGTCACGTAATTACTGGGGAGGTCACGGCATTGTAGGTGGACAAATTCCACTCGGTGCAGGGCTAGCTTACGGAGTAAAATACAAAGGCCTAAAGGGTGCTGCTATGGCATTCATGGGTGACGGCGCAGTTAATCAAGGTGCTGTTCACGAAGCCTACAATTTAGCAGCGCTATGGAATCTACCCGTCATTTATGTAATTGAAAATAACGGTTACTCCATGGGTACTAGCCAGTCACGCTCATCTGCTGGCTCACTAGCAAAACGAGCTGAAGGCTATAATATGAATTGGGCTGAATGCGATGGTAGCAATATTTACGAAGTGCGTGAGACAATGGACCGCTTGCTTAATTTAGCACGCGAGCAGTGCAAACCATCGGTAGTAGAAATTAAAACCTACCGCTACCGTGGTCACTCCGTTGCTGACCCAGATAATACTTACCGCAGTAAAGCTGAAATTGAAGAGTACCGTAAGACAAAGGATCCAATTCATGTCTTCCAAAAAATTCTGCAAGATGAAGGCGTTCTAACGGACGTACTAGCTGAGAGAATTGATACTGAAGCACGTGCTGAAGCAGACGCATCAGCAGACTTCGCTGAAGTAAGTCCCTACCCAACCGTAGAAGATATTACTAAGAACGTTTACTGGGAAGAAGATCATCCTGAGCATAAGACCTCACAAGGCCGCATCTTCTTTGAATAATTAATTTAAACTACTTTTTACGATGCCTCTAATCACTTACCGCGAAGCCATTCGCCACGCTTTAGCTGAGGAACTTGCCCGCGATCCAAATGTGGTCGTTATGGGTGAAGAAGTTGCTCAATTTAACGGAGCCTACAAGGTCACAGAAGGCCTGCTCGAAAAATTTGGGCCAAATCGTATCGTTGATACACCAATCAGTGAAGCAGGCTTCATTGGAATGGGAATCGGTGCTTCAATGCTTGGCGTAAGACCGGTTATCGAACTGATGTTCTGGTCGTTTTACTCTGTAGCATTCGATCAAATTTTAAATAACGCTGCGAATGTTCGCTACATGTCTGGCGGTTTAATTAATTGCCCAATCGTTATTCGTGGACCTGCAAATGGTGGCACTAACGTTGGTGCAACCCACTCTCACACTCCAGAAAATGTGTGCGCAAACCATCCTGGTGTTAAAGTCGTTTGCCCTGCAACGGCCTATGACGCAAAGGGACTTTTGAAATCAGCAATCCGTGATAATGACCCAGTCATGTTCATGGAAAATACGATTCTTTACGGTGATAAATGGGAAGTACCTGAAGAAGAATATTTAATTCCACTGGGTAAAGCTGATGTAAAGCGTGTGGGTACAGATCTTACAATTGTGGCTCACGGCCGCGCTGTGATCAGTGCTCTTGCTGCTGCGCAGCAACTCGAACGCGAACATGATATTTCAGTTGAGGTCGTAGATCTACGCACAATCCGACCTTTAGATGAAGAAACGATTTTAGAATCCGTACGTAAAACACACCGGGTTTTACTCGTTGAAGAAAATAAGCCATTTTGCGGCGTAGATGCTCAGATCGCTTACATGATTCAAGAAAAAGCATTTGATGATTTAGATGCTCCAATTAAGCGCTTATCCGCAATTGATGCTCCTGCAATCTATAGTCCTCCAATGGAAGCTGAACAGCTTCCAAATCCTCAGCGCATTCTTAAAGCAGTAATCGAACTTCTCCGCTAATCGCCATGGCCAACATAATTGATATGCCCAAACTCAGCGACACGATGACCGTGGGTACGCTGATCAAGTGGCTTAAAAAAGAAGGCGATGTCGTCAAATCTGGTGACATGCTTGCTGAAGTTGAAACTGACAAAGCCACAATGGAACTCGAGAGTTTCTTTGATGGAACACTCTTGAAATTATTTGCTCCAGCTGGCTCTCAGGTCGCTGTAGGCGCTCCTTTATGTGCTGTAGGTAAAGCTGGTGAAGTAGTTGAAGCACCTGCAGGAACTCCAGCACCCACTGCTGCTAAAGCAGCACCCGCAGCTGCAGCTCCTGCAGTTTCTGCACCTGCTCCAAAAGTTGCACCAGCTGCACCAGCACCTGTCCAAGCTCCTGTACTGCATCAGGGACGCTTAAAGATTTCTCCACTAGCTAAGAAGCTTGCTGCAGAACTCGGTGTAGACGCAACACGTGTTGCTTCAAGTGGTCCTGGTGGTCGAATTGTACGCGCTGATATTCTTGCTGCTCAAAAAAGTGGTGGAGCAAGTGCAAGCTCACTTAATAAAGCCTCGAGCTTCTTTGCTACATCAGGCCCTGTAGAAGATAAGGTCATCGCCTTAACTAATATGCGCGCAACCATTGCTCGCAGAACTCAGGAATCCAAAGTCCAAGCTCCTCATATCTATCTTGAAGTTGAAGCTGACGCAGGTCCACTGATGGAACTCAGAAGTCAGCTCAATTCTGCTTTAGAAAAAGAAGGTGTTAAACTTTCGGTTAACGACTTTATTCTTAAAGCATGTGGCAATGCACTACGCAAAGTTCCTATGGTCAATGCTTCCTACGAAGTAGATGCAGCAGGCCAAGGTTCAATCCGCGTTCATGGTGCAGTAAATGTATCCTTTGCTGTAGCAATTGAAGACGGTCTTATCACACCGGTTGTACGTGACACGTCAGGTAAATCACTTTTTGCGATTAGTACTGAAGCAAAGAGTTTAGCTAAACTTGCTCGCGATAAGAAATTACAACCTGCTCAATATACAGGTGGTACATTCTGTGTTTCCAATATGGGTATGATGGGAATTAACCGCTTTAGTGCGATTATCAATCAACCTAACGCAGCGATCTTAGCTGTTGGGGCTACCGTCAAAAAAGCGGTTGTAGTAAATGATCAAATCGTAATTGGTCAGCGCATGTCTCTTACCATCTCCTGTGACCACCGTGTCTTGGATGGTGCTATAGGGGCAACCTTCTTAACGGCTCTTAAAGAGCTAATAGAAAAGCCAGCTCTACTGCTTATTTAAGGATTTAAGTCTCCAGGTAAATATAACCTAAGTATGCTATTAATAGCTACTTAGGTTTTTTATTGTCCTTTTACTCCTAGCTTAGGACCAAGGATTAGGAACATTACTAGACATTTTGAAAGCAGAGCACATTGGCATCTATTGCTATAAGAAATACTTATACAACGATTTAAGAAATTTCTTATGCCATATTGTAGTATTAGATTATACGAAATAGTATAATCTAATATTTAATTAACTTATAAGTAATAAAAGTTAATAAATTTATCTAAATATTTTGTTAAATTGGTTTCAGTCACGCAAAACACATTTACCCGCACCCCTAAGAGGTGAGGATTTTATTGTGGATAGAAATAGTTATGAAGAAACAAAGAGAAACAAAACCCTGGAAGTACTCTCACCCGAGATTGAAGCTAACAATACACAAGCGCGAATCGCGCTTACTGTCGGACTTTTAACAGCCGCCCTAGGACTATATTTTTGCGAGCCACTCAGCGCTCAAACTTTAGTTAACGAAAGCCAAAGCTCAATGATAGGAGCTAAGGCAACGACTACAAAAAGTCAGACCACTGACTCTAAGGGAGTTATTACAACTACCTACAATACGTGGTATATGAATGATACTGCAGGAGGAACTCCACCTACCCTTGGAATTGCTGCAACTGCAAATAATAACTATAATAACGTAACAGCTGCTAGTACTACAATCACTTCAATTTCAGGTGTAACAGCTAATTTTAGTGGAGTAACTTATTTAGCCGCAAATGTTGGAAGTATTTATAGCGCTCCTGACTTTTGGCTTGCTGGAGGAAATCTCACTACCGCAAATACAACTGCTACTGCGAATACTGCAGGGGTCTCTTTTCGCAGTGGAACACAAACAGTATCCAATGGTTATTATATCGTAGGTATTGATCTAACAAAACGTGGTGATAATGCAGCAAATCCTAGTACAAATACTGTGGGTGTTGCATCCATAGATTTCTGGCTCGGTATAAATTACAATTCAACTACAGGTGCATCTGTTTTTATCACAGCTGCTCCAAAAACCTACCCAGCAGTAGTAGGAGCAGTAAACCAAGGACCTAACCTTTTGTATACTGGGAGAGCTACAGGAAACGGTTCAGATGCAAGCATTACTGGGAATACTCAATATCTGGGCCCTAATGGATGGGTAGGAACAACACCTAATAATTTTTCAATCTCAACAATAAATACCCAAAATTCCACATCTCTAGTTTATGTAGATCAGAGAAATGCAACGAATAAGTTTGTAAGTTTCGGAGCCTTATTATCCCAAATTAATGCAGCGCTAGTGAATATTTTTGGATCAACAAGTGGTATTGCGAATCTTCAGTGGAATACAGGAGATACCGCTCGATTCCTTCCTCTAGGTGTAGCAACACCTAACATGGATTCAGCAGCTGGTGCGAAAATAGCGGCGGGTGATATGAACGCAGGTACAGTGAATTTCATTATGACAGTGCCGTTCGGAAATAATGCAACTGCAGCACTCACGGATGCATATGTCTTAAATTCGGATTATACACTCACCTACAGTAATACAGATGGATTTAATATTGGGGCTACTCCACCTCTTGCATACCCCCAAGCAGTCAATGTAACCGAAGGTTCTTTTGCACAGATTACGTTAACAGGCTACGTATCATCCGGCCTCCCTTTAAGCTACCGCATTTCAAGCCCTCCTACTTCAGGTGTACTATCAGGATCTCCCCCGGCTGTCACATATACACCAAACGCACTCTTTCATGGTAATGATAGTTTCACGTTCATAACTACTGCAAATGCAGTTTCATCGACCGCAGCACTAGTATCCCTGAATGTAGCAGCCATTGATTATCCTCCGGTTGTAACAACCTCAAACGGAATTACCTCATCAAACGAGCTTACTGTAATAGCAATCGATCCGAGTGTGACTGTTACGGATGTCGACAATACAACACTTGCCTCAAGTTCAATTTCGATAACAGCAAATTTTAATCCAGGCCAAGACACGCTAGCCTTCACGAGTAATAACTCAACGATGGGAAATGTCTCTGGAAGCTATAATACGTTAAGTGGAGCACTCACTTTAGCATCATCAGGAAGCACAGCGACTCTCAATCAATGGCAAAATGCACTACGCTCAGTAACTTACGTAGATACCTCCTATACCCCTAACACCGCAAATCGAACTATTAGCTTTGTTGCAAATGACGGAACATATTCGAGCAATGCGGCGAACAAAATAGTATCTATAAGTGCAGTAAACTTTCCACCCACAGCAACTCCTCAGTCCGTTACAACATTCTTAGGTACTCCAGCTATAATTACTTTGTCGGGCAGTGACCCTGCAGGAAAAGCCTTAACGTTTAGTATCACTACTACGACAACAAATGGGACACTAAGTTTCACAACACCTAATGCCACATATACTCCGAATTTAAATTATTTGGGTGCAGATAGTTTTACCTTCAAAGCGTACAACGGAACGAGTTATTCGGCCAATTCTGCCACAGTATCAATTACAGTAGCAACAGACACAGCCAGCAACGTAGCACCTGCAAATACTGCACCTAGCGGTGTGCAAACGATACAAGAAAATACAACGCTATCTTTTACGGGTGCCTCCACCCTATTAGTCAATGACGTGAACAACAATTTATCGAGTACTCAGATCACCGTAGTTCACGGCACTGTGAACGTAAGTACTTCAGGAGGTGCTACAATTTCAGCGGGCGCGAATGCATCCACGAGCTTTACTCTTTCAGGTACCCAAAAACAAATTAATGCTGCCCTAGCAACGCTGACCTACACCCCAACATCTTATTACTCGGGTTCTGATACGTTAACATTTAAATCAACAGATAGCGGAGGACTCATTACCTCAAGTACGGTTAATATTACTGTTACCTTTGTTAATCACCCACCTCAGAACACAGTTCCTAGTGCGCAGTCTGTGAATGAAAATGCTACCCTAAGCTTCATTGCTGCTAATTTAATTACTGTCATTGATCCAGACAGCAATCTAGCAACCGTACAACTTGTAGTCAGTAACGGTACACTTTCAGTTTCAACATCAGGAGGTGCTACAATTTCAGCGGGCGCAAATGCAAGCTCAACACTGACTCTTTCTGGAACTCAGGCACAAATTAATTTAGCTCTTGCTACTCTCACCTATACAGGAAATTTAAACTACTCAGGAGGCGATACATTAACAATTACGTCTTTAGATAGCGGCACTCCTGTACTTAATGCGGTAAGTACTGTAGCAATCACTGTTACGTTTGTTCACTACCCTCCTGTCGCAACGCCGCAAACTGTTACAACATTAGAAAATAATCCAGCGAGCGTAACCTTAGCGGGTACAGATATTGCAGGATATGCACTAAGCTTTGCAGTAGCTAGCTCTCCTGTACACGGCATCATTTCAGGTAGTGCACCGAACTTAACCTATACGCCAAATGTAAATTATTCAGGTAATGATAGTTTTAATTTTACGGCGAATGATGGCTCTTTAACCTCAAACGCTGCAGCCGTTACATTGAATGTTACATTCGTTGCGCAGCCACCTGTCGCAAGTCCTGCAATGGTAACAGTCAACGAAAATAACCCAAAGGTCATCACCTTAACTGGAACAGATCCCCAAAGTTATCCATTAACGTTTACACTTGCTACAAACCCTACCCATGGCAGCGTTTCCCTTAGCACACCGAATGCAACATATACTCCGAATACAAATTATTTAGGAGCAGATAGTTTTACATTTCTTGCCTATGACGGCACTCAGTACTCGGCTTTAGCAGCAACGGTTTCACTTTCTGTTATCGCTGTTAATCATCCACCAACAGTTATTACTCCTGTAAGTATCACGACAAATCAGAATGCGATTCTTTCATTCACTGGTGGTACAGCAGTTACAGTTAATGACCAAGATAGCAATTTAGCATCTACTCAACTCTCAGTCTCACACGGCATTCTGAATTTGAGTTTGACCAGCGGAGTCGGAGTTTCTGCAGGTGCAGTAGGTACTGCAACTATTACCTTAGCAGGTACTCAAAGCCAAATTCAAACCAGTCTACAGTCTTTGTCTTATCAAGGAATAATAAATTACTATGGAAGTGATATCCTTCAAGTCACGGCCACAGACAGCGGAAGCCCTCCACTTTTTACGACTAACAACGCTTCAATTGTAATAACACACGTACTGCAATCACCCGTAATAACTTGGAGTACACCCACACCCATTACCTATGGTACAGCGCTTACTAACACACAGCTCAATGCGGTAAGCGTTATTAGTGGGAATTTTATTTATACACCTAATTTTGGTTCAACTCTCAATGCAGGAAGCCAAACTCTAAATACGGCATTTACTCCCCAGGATACAGCCAACTACACAACAAATAATTCGGCTTATGTTATACTAATTGTAAATAAGGCGACCGAAACAGTTAATCTAACAAATACACTTCAAACCTATAACGGAAGTTCTTTACCTGTAAGTGCAAATGCAGCGTATGGTACAATCTCTGTTACCTATAACGGATCTGCCACAGTCCCAAAAGCAGCGGGTAGTTATGCTGTTAGTGCTACTGCAAACAATAGTAACTATACAGGTACAGCTACAGCTACATTAACAATTAGCCAAGCAACTCCTGTAATCACATGGGCGACACCTTCTGCCATTACCTACGGCACAACGCTTAATTCATCCCAACTTAAGGCCAGCGCTAGCTTCACAGGTAATACACTCAATGGCAGTTTTATTTATACTCCCAATTTTGGAGCAACTTTAAATGCAGGTGTCCAAACCTTAAATGTCTCATTCACACCTGTTGATACAGCAAACTTTACAAGCAACAACGCAGCTTTTGCTTTACTGACAATTAATAAAGCCAGCGAATTAGTTGTAATAAGTAATACGACACAAACTTACACAGGGAACTCAGAATCAGTCACTGCAACTGCTAACTACGGATCCATTGCAGTAACATATAATGGCTCGGCGACACTACCAACACTAGCTGGTACATATGCGGTTGTCGCAACAGTCAGTGATTCTAATTATACAGGGACCCTCACAACTAATTTCATAATAAATAAAGCAAGCCCAGTTATCACTTGGGCGACACCTTCTGCCATTACCTACGGCACAACGCTTAATAGCATGCAGCTTAATGCAAGCAGTCCAGTTTCAGGGACATTTAATTACTCTCCTACTTCTGGAGCTACACTCAGTGCCGGATTACATACTTTAAATGAAGGATTTAGTCCCTCTGATTTAAGTAATTACACGACAAATAATTCAGTTTACGTAAGTTTAAGCGTAAGCAAAGCAACACCCCTTATTACATGGTCGCCAGCTGCAATGGTTTACACCTCAAACTTGGCAAGTGCACAGCTAGATGCCACGGCGAACTATCTTGGTAATGTAGTCGCAGGTAATTATGTTTATACACCAGCACTAAACTATAAATATTCAGCCGCTGGCTCCTACACACTAAGTCTGGCATTCACACCAACTGACACAGGAAATTTCTCAACAGTAAACGCTACTACGAGTTTGGTTGTTGGAACTCCAGGAGCAGCAAATCAGACAATTAATTTTAGCCCTATAAGCGACCAGACCTACGGTAATCCTGACATTACACTTAATGCTACAGCGAGTTCTGGACTGCCCGTTTCCTTTATCGTTAGTTCAGGCAACGCACGCCTATCTTCATCTAACATAGTTACTCTTACAGGTGCGGGTATGGTTTATGTTACTGCTAATCAGGTTGGCTCGGTTAGTTATAATGCAGCATCCCCAGTCACTAATGCATTTAATGTTGCTGCAGCTAGTTCAATTGTCACATGGGCAACACCGTCTACAATTACTTACGGCACAGCACTAAATAGTTCACAGCTTAATGCTTCAGCAAGTTATTCAGGCAATCCTCTAAGCGGCACATGGGCTTACACTCCTGCTGCTGGTTCAGTACTCAATGCAGGCACTGATACACTTAATGCAACATTTACACCAACTGATACAGTTAATTACACTCGCAATAGCTCGGTTTTTGTAACTCTAAACGTTAGTAAAGCATCTGAAATCGTAACTCTAGGTGGAGTTAATCAAACCTATAACGGAAATCCAGAATCAGTGACTACTACAGTCAGTCATGGACCAGTATCTGTCACATACAATGGAGCCTCTAGTCTTCCTACAGCTGCAGGCACGTACGCTGTGAGTGCAAATGTTACAAACCCAAATTATACAGGTTTTACAACTGGCAATCTAATAATCGCACAAGCAACACCAGTTATTGCGTGGGCTACGCCTACTGCAATCACCTACGGTGCAGCACTAGACAACACTCAGTTAAATGCTACAGCTAATTTGTCTGGAAATACAGTTAATGGTTCATTCGTTTATACTCCAGCTACAGGCACTATTCTAAATGCTGGAATAAATACCCTGAGTGTTTCTTTCGCACCTAGTGATACAACTAACTTTACATCAAACAATGCAGGTACTGTTAATCTTGTAGTAAATAAGGCTACTGAAGTAGTTACCTTCAGCTCAACAAACCAAATTTATTCAGGCAGTGCCGAAGTCGTCAGTGCATCGGTTGCAAGTGGCTCGATTTCACTCACCTATAATGGATCTGCAGGTGCTCCTACCGCTTCAGGCATATATCTAGTGGTTGCTTCAGTAAGTGATCCCAACTTCATCGCAGACCCTGCCAACTCAGCGGCTACCTTAGTCATTGCTAAGCAAAGCCCAATACTAAGTTGGTCTAAGCCAAATGCGATTTCGTACGGCACAACACTTAATTCTGAACAACTCAATGCAGACTCTAATGGTGTAGCCGGTATGTTTACTTATACACCCAATACTGGAACACTGCTTGATGCAGGCTATCCTAGCTTGAGTGCGACATTTACACCTACAGATACACTCAACTATACTACCAACACAGCAGCTACCATACTTGAAATATCTCCTGCAGTTGTAATCACGGCCAATACGCACGATCCTATCTACACAGGAAGCCCAATTTATCTTCCCGTGACTTTGTTACATGGCCTAACTTCTGTTGTTACCTATTACGATCCCTCAGGCTCTGGAGCTACCGTCCCCTATCCACTCGATCCAGGGCTGTATCCTTTTACGGTAGCTGTCGCAGGTGATACGGCAGGTGATTACGCCACAGAAAGCGGCATATTTGAAATTAGTAAAGCAACACCAGTAGTTAGCTGGGCAACTCCAAATTCAGTTTCTTACGGATCTGCTTTATCTAGTATACAATTAAATGCGGCGGCTGTGGGTGTCGCTGGAAGTCTCGCTGGTACTTTTAACTACAGTCCTAGTTCTGGTGTAGTGTTAAGTAGTGGTTATAATACGCTCAATGTTACATTCACTCCCGATAATACAATTGATTATACGTCCAATAACTCAGCATTTGTAACACTAAGTGTAACTAAAGCTTCAGAAGCTATTTCATTAAGTAATACGACACAAACATACACAGGGAACTCAGAATCAGTCACTGCGACAGCTGCAAACGGATCGATAAGTGTTACCTATAACGGCTCATCTACACTACCTACAGCAGCAGGTAGTTATGCAGTAGTAGCCACTGTCTCGGATACAAACTACTCTGGAACTCAATCAGGAGTATTCACAATTAGTCAAGTGACACCAAGGATAACATGGAACACTCCAGCAGACATTACATCGGGTACAGCACTGAGTGCAACTCAACTCAATGCGAGCGCAGGAGATGTTGCAGGTACATTTGTATACTCGCCTACAGCTAGCACAGTTTTAGCAACAGGGACTCAAACACTCTCTGCAACATTTACCCCTACTGACACAACTAATTATAACCAAGCTACCGCTATGGTTCATCTGCTTGTGAAAGACATGGCATACTCAGATCAGACAATAACGTTTAATTCGATTCCAAATACTATATTTGGATCTGCACCTATTACACTTACTGCGACAGCAAGTTCTGGATTAGCTATTGCTTATAGCGTTGAATCAGGTCCTGCATCAGTTGCTGGTAATCAATTGACTATTTTAGGAGCAGGTTCGGTAACTGTGGTTGCAAGTCAAAGTGGAGACAGTGGATCAAAAATTAACGCTGCACCAAGTATCTCTCGGTCCTTTAACGTAAGTCCAGAAACTTCAATTGTTACTTGGGCTACGCCGTCAGCAATCACTTATGGTACAGTACTTGGTAGCCCTCAACTGAGTGCTTCTATCGAGGGGGATATTGCAGGCACTCTAACTTATTCACCTAGCGCCGGAACGTTATTAGCAGCCGGTAACCAAACCTTGAACGTGGTATTTAGTCCAAGTGATACAGCTAATTATACATCAAATAGTAATACCTTTGTTAGTCTTACAGTAAATAAAGCAACCGAAGCGGTAAGCCTATCTAATACAAATCAGATATATAGCGGTTCAGCTAAAGAAATTAGTGCATCCACTGCTAACGGATCAATTTCAGTCACTTACAATGGTTCACCTATTACACCTACAGCAGCAGGTACCTATAGTGTATCTGCAACAGTCGTTGATCCTAATTACACGGGCTCTACTACAGGAACGCTCATCATTAATCCTCTAACCCCTGTTATTAACTGGGCAAATCCTGAAGCTACTACTTACGGTACACCGCTCAATGCGATGCAGCTAGATGCAGATACAGCTGGCCTATCTGGAACATTTATTTACTCACCCACTTTTGGTGCAACACCAAGTGTAGGCCTGCAAACACTCAATGTTACCTTCACTCCTTCTGATACGAAAAATTACACATCTATTTCAAAGAGTGTTCCACTTACAATTACGCAAGCCACCGAAACGATTACTTTAAGTAACACGACCCAAACCTTTAACGGTTCTGCAGAAGCTGTTAGCGCTTCAACTTTAAGTGGAGTTATTGCTATAACTTATAACGGTTCATCTACTGCACCAACAGCAGCAGGAACGTATGTGGTTAATGCGACCGCCGCCTCTACTAATTATACGGGGTCAACAACAGGAACTTTAGTCATTAATAAAGCCACCCCAGTCCTTAGTTGGTCAACCCCTTCGTCAATTACTTCAGATTCACCATTAAGTGAATCACAGCTCAATGCGACCGCCTTAGGATTAGATGGCGTGTTCACCTACACGCCTCCCCTAGGCACCCTACTTCCTGCAGGTACCCAGGCCTTAAGCGTTTCGTTTACCCCTTTAGACACGTCCAATTACACGGCAGCAACCGCTTCAACCACCTTAAGTGTAACAACACCAAGCGCACCTTCAGCACCACCTAGCGTAACCTCAAGCGCTAAAATTTCTGCTGGTATCACTATCTCAAATACTACTCAAACGTACGACGGGTCAGCAAAAGTAGTCACCATAAGCTTGCAACCTAGTCAATTAAGCGCAGCAGTCGTTTATTACCCTGGATTTAATCCTCCTACAGAAGCAGGCACTTACTACGTTTTAGTAAACGTTGTTGATTCACTTTATTACGGATCTGTTTCAAGTGTATTAACTATTCTTCCTAGCTCACAGACAATAAATTTCTCGGCTATAAATACACCTACTCTGGGAGCTCCAGTTACTTTATTGGCAAAAGCTTCAAGCGGCCTAGGCGTAACCTTCTCCATTCTTAACGGAAATGCCACTCTAGTTGGAAATATTTTAACGTGTTTAGATTTAAATCCGGTCACTATTCTTGCTACTCAAGCGGGTGATAACGATTATTTACCCACCTCAAAGACCCAAGTTCTCTCAGCCTCCGCTGTCTCTAACCCACCAAGTACAACGCAGATTTTACCTAGCTTCTTCACACAGCCTGTTTCTCAAACAGTAGCTGAAGGAAGTTCAGTTACATTCTCAACGAGTGCATCAGGAACTCCTAATCCAACCTATCAGTGGTACTTTAATGGTACTGCAATCGCAGGTGCGACCGGACCTGCATTTAACATATCAAGTGCACAGATAACATCAGCAGGCCTGTATACGGTAGTCCTAACAAATTCGGCAGGTTCAGTTACAAGTGCTCCCGCAAGTCTAACGGTAAGTGTAGCCCACACAGCTCCAGTTATTTTAAATCAACCAAAGTCCCAAACCGTTTTACTGGGCTCGGCTGTTTTATTCACTGTTACGGTTCAAGAAAATCTAGGTGTAACCTACCAGTGGTATTTTAATGGAACAGCGATTGCAGGGGCGACTTCAGCAGCGTACACGATTACTTCTGCTAGTGCTTCTCAAGCAGGTTCCTATACGGTAAGTGTTAATAATACTGACTACTCAGTAGCAAGTAATGTAGCCAACTTAACAGTAACAGTCCCAAGCAGTGCACCTAGTATTACTCAGCAGCCACAATCAGAAAGTGTTAACTTAGGCAGTGGAGCAACGTTTACTGTCACAGGTTCAGGAACTCCAAATCCAACCTATCAGTGGTACTTTAATGGGACTGCAATCACGGGTGCTACTAACGCCTCCTTTGCTATAAGTACGACTCAGGCTTCAAATGCAGGTCAATACACAGTTACCCTGACTAACCAAGTAGGCTCAATCACGAGTAACCCAGCCACATTAAAAATTATTCAACCTGCAGTTAACGTTTCAATTACACAGCAGCCCCAAACACAGACAATCTTTGTCTCGCAAGCTGTTACCTTCAGCGTGAGTGCATTAGGCTCTGCACCCCTTAGCTATCAGTGGCTCTTTAATGGAGTTCCAATTCCATCAGCTACATCATCTGTTTACACACTGACAAATACTCAAACAAGTAGCGCAGGTTCATACAGCGTTGTAGTTACTAATCCAGTAAGTTCTGTGACTAGCTCAAACGCACTGTTAAGCGTTCTATTACCTTTCAGTGCGCCAGTAATATCACTACAACCAAACTCCCAAATCGTTCAAGTAGGCAGTCAAGCAACCTTCGCAGTTGCCACATCCACATCAGGAACTACGTCTTATCAGTGGTACCTAAACGGTGCTATCATTTACGGAGCTACTGCATCGACGTATTCAATTCTAAATTGCCAAGCATCCAATGCAGGTAGCTACATGGTAGTACTTAGTAATGCAGCTGGATCCACTGCAAGTCTAGCTGCTGTACTTAGTGTCACAAATCCAGCTATTGCTCCTGTCATAACTTTACAGCCACAGTCACAAACAAGTGTAATTGGAAATACAGTAACATTTACAGTCTTAGCATCAGGAACTCCAAGTCCAACCTACCAGTGGTACAATAATTGGGTACCAATTACTTCAGCAACAAGCTCAAGCTTAACTTTAAATTCAGTTCAATTCACTGATCAAGGAAGCTATACTGTAATTGCAACTAATCCTGCAAACTCAGTCACAAGTGCAGCTGCAATACTCACCCTACAAAACGCTAGTGGGTCGCCATTTATTACCACTGTTTCAGGGGTCTCGATGGATTCAACTCACATCACATCGAACACTCTTTCTACAACTACTTCTTCCACACTAGCTGTACCACTGGGAGGCAGTGCAACACTCACAGCAACAGCAACCGGGAATCCAAGCCCTAATTTCCAATGGTATTTTAATGGCCAATCAATAGCTGGCGCAAATGGACCATCGTATTCAATTTCTAATTTCCAATCTTGGAGCTCAGGAAGCTACTCGGTATTAGCAACCAATGCCTTAGGTTCTTATGCTAGTTACGGTCAACTGCTAATTGTAGCACCTACATCAGGAACTCCAGTCATTACCACACAGCCGCACACTCAGTTCGTTACTCCAGGAGAGACTGTTACCTTAAGCACTCAAGTAGGTGTAAATACTCAGTCTAGTTACACGAATTATCAGTGGTATTTAAATGGAATTGCAATTGCGGGAGCCACACATCCGCTTCTAATGACTACAGCAAGCGTAGGTAATTCTGGATCCTACCAGTGTATGATTACGAATGCCTCTGGATCAATCCTCACTAACCCAGCACTTATCTCAGTGGCACCAACGAGCAATCCAGGGCGTCTAATTAATTTATCAGTACTGAGCTATTATGGGCCGGGTAATCAGGCACTTTCTTTAGGATTTGTTATCGGCGGCTATGGTACATCAGGTAATCAGCCATTATTAATTCGAGCTGTTGGACCATCCCTTAAAGTCTTCCAAGTCCCAAGCTTACTAGGTGATCCAAGCTTATCACTATTTAGTGGTCCTTTTATCATTAACAATAATGCCGGGTGGGCAAATCTGATCATAAATCAAAGTCAAGTTTCTGCTGCCGACACAGCAACCGGAGCTTTCGCTCTTACAAACCCATCCAGTCTTGATGCAGCACTGGTAACCACTCTTCCCCCTTCAGCATATACCATTCAAGTAGGCAGTACATCCGGGAACTCCGGAAATACATTAGCAGAAATTTACGATGATACTCCTACTGCTGCCTATTTGCCTTCAAGTTCTAGACTTGTTAATCTCTCCTGTGGGCAACTTATTCAATCAGGTTCTAAAATAACAGCTGGTTTTGTAATAGGAGGAAACACCTCAAAGACTGTCCTAGTTCGTGTCGTTGGTCCGACATTGGCAAATTATGCGATCACTGGATATATGCCCGATCCTCAACTAAAAGTATTTAGTGGCACAGCTATCATTGGTTCGAACTCAGGTTGGGCTGGAGATACTTCAATTATTAAAGCTGCAGCTTCAGCAGGAGCCTTCCCACTGAATGATCCCAAAAGTAATGACTCAGCTATTTTACTCACGCTAGCGCCTGGATCCTACTCTGTAGAGGGCTCTAGTGTGAGTGGCACAGTTGGCGTAGCACTCATTGAAGTATACGATATTCAATAGAACTTAGCTTTCAGCTCTTAGTCTTGCATCAGATTCGATCAAGGCCTTTAGCTGTTCTAGCTCTAGTTTAACAGTAGCCTTAACACTAGGCAGTGCTTCAAGTGAAGCTGCTTTAGCTTGGGCAAATAAATAGAACTTCATCTTAGGTTCAGTGCCTGAACCACGCGCTGCAAAAGTAGCACCATTAGCAAGACTTACGACATACAAATCTTGTTTTGGAATCTGATCCCCATCTGCATCCAGAATAACCTCACGTCCAAAATCTTGAAACTGAGTTACAGCTATAGAACCAAATACTTGAGGCTTTTGACTACGGTAAGAATCAATGATGCGTTTAATTTTCGCATTACCACTGGCACCTTCATAATACAGATTAATTGTACCTTCTAAATAGAAGCCGTACTTTAAATAGATCTGATCTAAGTACTCAGGAACAGTGAGACCACGGTCTTTCACCCAGGACGCTAATTCTGCAAACATAAGACAGGCTGCATTGCCGTCTTTATCACGTAAAAGATCATTGGGAAGGTAGCCATAACTTTCCTCATTACCAAAAGCAAAGAACGTACTGTGCTCTAGATGAAGCCGTGCTTTTTCTGCAAGGGTAATTTCATCGTAGCGGAATGCAGGGCCCATAGCTTTTTGAAGGGCTACTTCATAGGCTCTCATCTTAGATGCGATCCACTTAAAGCCTGTTAACGTATTGATCACCTTAACACCATGTGCATGTCCGATTGCATCTTGCAGTGAAGTCGTAACAAAGGTCTTTATTATACAAACATTCTTGGATCCCTGTTTAGGGATAATGCCTAATTCCTTAAAGCGTGTAAGCCTGTAATCAACTAAGAGGGCACCCACTTGGTTTCCTGTCAGTAATTCCATTTTCCCCGTACGGTTACGCACTGCACAGCCCATGCGGTCATCGTCTGGATCTGTCGCTAAAACTAAATCTGCATTTTCTTTTTCAGCTAGTGCTACAGCTCTAGACAAAGCTTCAGCATTCTCAGGGTTTGGAGACTTAACAGTTGGAAAGTTAGGATCAAAGGCAGCTTGCTCAGGCACTGACTTTACCAAAGCCCCAAACTGTTTAAGCAGTGCAGGGCCATGTACCCCACCCGTGCCATGGATATTAGTAAAGATAACCGAAAGCTTTGCCCTTTTGATGACGTGCGTATCGAGGACAGATTGCGAAGCGACTGCCAGATACGCTTTATCTGCTTCTTCAGAAAGCAGTGTTACTTTAGAAATATCTTTAATTAAAAAGGAGGTCGTTTCACTTAAAGGAACTAAGTCCACTTCTTTTACAATACCAGTATCATGAGGAGGAACTACTTGCGCTCCATCATCGAAGTACGCTTTAAAGCCGTTATCATGAGGAGGATTATGACTTGCTGTAATAACAACTCCTGCATGTGCACCAAGCCAGCGTACACTAAAACTTAATTGCGGTGTAGGCCGAGGATCTGTAAAAATAAAAGCATCCCCGCCTAATTTTACCCATGTTGATGCAGCAAGTTCGCAGAAATGTTTTGAGAAATGGCGCACATCGTAAGCAATCACTATACGCGGTTTTGTAGTAACAGATCTCTGAACTAAAACTTTAGCAGTATACCGGTATAACCCAATAACGGCTCGAATCAGAGTAAAGTCATTGAGCATATTGCTACCAATTGCTGCATACTCAGGACTACCTAAGCCAGAAAGAGTCCCTGTTTCTGCTTTCGCTTTAACTACACCCATCGTACGACCGCGCATCCCACCTGTACCAAATTCTAAGAAGCGGTAAAATCGGTCGTTTAATTCCTGCCATGCTTCCTGAGCGATTAATTCATCAATACTCAGGCTAGCCCACTGAGGAAGTTTCGCCTGGCGGAATGCCTCGATTGTTTGGGCTGCAGAATTCAGCAATTTACCCTGCGCTACTGCGGCTTGAATGCTTTGGTTATCGCTCATGTAAGATAGAGATCTTTAGAAAAAGAAGGTTTTGGTTTTAACTTTGACCAGCGTTTTTTAAATGAAAAAAAGTCGTACCCAAATAAGGGTGAAATTTCTATATTCACTAAAGGTAAGCCTGCTGAATCAACCTGAAGTGTTTCACCCAGCTCCTTAAGCCAGCGTGCAGCTTGCCTCATCTGATCTTCTTTGCAGGTCTTTGGACTATCTACCCCTTCTGCATTTTTAACCGGTGAAAAATCCTCACTTCTCTCGGTTTCTATCACCACTGGATTAGCAGCAAATGGAAGTGCATCAAAAACAAAAAGTTCAAACTTAACTCCATTGGGCTTAGTTGGCGTTATTATATTTCCTGAGCAATCAAGGCACGTAATTTTCTTATCAGCTCTATGAAAGGGAAGTACAGCCAAAGCTCCTTTGTCTGCTTTAGCCATCTTACGAATAAATTCCCTATCTAAAATATGAATAGCGATACTGCCTGCGATATACTTTAGTTCGCCTGCTTCACTGCGCTGTTTCTGAAATTCCATTGGTAAGTCAGAATACTCTACTACACACAACTTATCATTCTGAATACAGAAGTGCCCTACCTTTTCTTCTGCATAAGCCTTAGGCACCATCTTACTCGACATCTCTGACTTACGCAGCAAATGCCAACCAATAAAAACAGGATCAATGCATCTCACCAGTGGATTATCCACCTGAAAATAGCTTAGCGTATCAATGCCATTTTTCTGCATGAAGTTAAGTGCACCACTGCGCTCAAGTGCTCTTAATGATCCACCATGTCCATCGGGTGATAGAGCTATAGAGGACTTTGATTCTAAGAGTATTTTACCTTCAAAATTAACCGCAGGCATTCTTCCCTGCTTGAAGAAATGAACACGCTCAAAATCTAATCCAAAATAGTCATGCTCCTGAAAAAATGAGATAGTTTGTTTATCGTTTTGCTGACTGGTCATAATAAACCAGTGAATCACCTTACCATAATCTTTTGCTGCTGCTTTAATTTTTTCAGCAAAGACTTGGAATAAAGATTTCTTTTTAATCGCAGTAACTTCAAAAGTCCCCTTCGGTCCATCAAAACCTAAACGTGTACCTTGACCCCCAGCCACAGTGAATGCGGCTACTCTTCCAGCCTTTAAGGCGTCTTCTCCTACTTCACGTGCTAAGGCCCATAATTTTGCACTACCCCCTTTTTGAGGTAAGCTTTCAAACGGTGCTGGTTTAAGTTGTTCAAAACTATTCGTATCTAAAGCTTTTTTTTGAAGGACCAAGGTTTCACTCAGTACCTTTAATTCCTCTAAATCAATTTCAGATGCCTCTAACAGGAGTTGTCTTTGTTCGGCTTCAGTAAGCGTGTCGAAATACTCGAATACATGACCTTGTCCCGCATCGCGGTACACGTGGATCAAAGGATGAAGAGCAGCCATACAATACTGTGAATCAAAAAAGGCTACTGCTCAAAGCGGAAAATCATTTCATCAGGCTTAGTATAGCCTAACTTCATGCGAATTTGCTGCTCCACAAAGGCTGGATCGGTACGCAGACGCTGTAAGGTGACTTGTTCTCTCTCTAATTCCTTCTGAGCTGCCTCAAGACGACGCCTATCCTTGTCTTGAATCTGCTTTAAATGCACATACTGCACACGCGCTTCTTTGAAGGACACAAAACCCATAAATCCCAGCCCCAAAAGAAGCAGGAGAAATAAAAAGTAACTAAGTCGCTTGGTGTTCACGTTAATAGGAATACTTCACTAAAAACACCTTAAAGGATCTTCTTAGAAAGTACTTCTTAAGGTAATTTATTTTTACCTAAACCTTCAACATTAAACAAGATTAGAGGGATCTACGTCCAGACTCTGAGTCAAATCCCCAGGCCACTGAAAAGCTGCCCTTAAAGTAGATAGTTCAGCAATCACTGGGGTCACATTAGGAACAAAGTACCAAACCTGCCAGCGGTACTGATCTTTAATCTTATCAATCGGAGCAGGCGTTGGGCCCTTCACTTCGATTCTATCACCAAACTTTTCTTTTACCTGCTTTACCCACTGGCTAGTAAAGAAAGCGAGTTTTTCAGGATTTGGCCCCTTAAATAGATGATGAATAATATGACGATAGGGCGGATAACCAAAGCACTTACGTGAAGTCAGTTCTGCATCTGCAAAGCCGTTATAATTTGCGTGCCTAGAAAATTGAATCGCTGATGAAGCAGGGGTAAAGGTCTGTACAAATACATCCCCTGATTTTGCCCCACGTCCAGCTCTACCTGCTACTTGTACTAATAACTGGAAGGTTCTCTCATTCGCTCTAAAATCCGGGATATGCATGGATAAATCTGCATCGATCAAACCCACTAAAGTCACATTTGGAAAATCTAGGCCCTTACCAATCATTTGAGTGCCCACTAAGACATCAATTTTTCCTAATCTAAAATCGGATAAAATTTCTCTTAAACGGTGCTTTTTATTCATCGTGTCGGTATCCACACGAGCAATGCGTGCTCTAGGAATAACTCGTCTTACGGCCTCTTCCACGCGCTGAGTGCCCATACCACGAGATCTTATTTCAGGTGAGCCGCATGAGGGACATCTCACAGGTGATGCCTTTTCTTCTCCACACAAGTGACAACGAATACGCTCATCACTGCGGTGGTAAGTCATCGTGATACTACAATGCGTACACTCTTCTGCATGTCCGCATTTTGTACACACTACCGACGGAGAATAACCTCTTCGGTTAATAAATAAAATAATTTGCTCTTTAGCACTTAGCCTATCTTGCATCGCATCGACTAATTTACGCGACAAGGTTGTAAATCCGCGTTGTCTAGCGACCTCAATTTTCATGTCGACTACATGGATGTGAGGTAATTTGCGCGAATCTACTCGGGATTTTAATTCTGATAAGTGGTAGCGCTTAGAAACTGCATTGAGATAGCTTTCTAATGATGGAGTTGCTGAACCTAAGACGCAGACTGCGCACGCTAATTTTGCCCGCATGACTGCAACATCACGGCCATGATATCTAGGCGTCTCATCTTGTTTGTAAGCTGGCTCATGCTCTTCATCGACTACGATTAAGCGTAAATCACGAATCGGTGCAAAGACTGCGGAGCGTGCACCCACCACAATACGTGCTTCACCTGTAGCTAGTGCTAGCCATCCATCTAAACGCTCTCCTTCACTTAAAGCACTATGCCAGACAACACATTTGTGACCTGGTGCTATCGCCTCAAGTCTTGAGCGAAGACGCGATACGGTTTGCGGAGTAAGTGCTACCTCAGGAACTAAAAAGATTACCCCTCCACCGGATTTAAGCACCTGCTCAATTGTTTTTAAATAGACTTCTGTTTTTCCAGAACCCGTGACTCCATGAATAAGCCAGGTAGAAAAAGATTTCTTCTTCACACTTTCACCAATCTCATCAATTGATTTTTGCTGTTCTAGGTTTGGTGTAGGAGCAATTTCAATTACTTTTTCACCGACTGCCCAGGATTCTTCATACGCGTCTCTTACAATACGAAGGCCCTCTTCTTGAATCACTCCTGCTTTAATTAAACTATCCGCAGAAGAGGCAGTCATATGCAGCCGGTTTAAAACAACAGCTTTTGCGACAGGATGGGTCTGTGTTTTTAAAAAGGCATAAAGCTTTGCTTGTTGCGGAGCTCTTTTGGTTAACTTTTCAAGTTCCTGTTTATTTAATTCTTTTAAAATACTTAGCTGCTTTTGAATCTTGATTGCAGCACCACGCCTGACTGCAGCAGGAATCATGGTTTCTATAATCGAATCCATAGGGGCAGCATAGTAATTAGCCATCCAACTTGCTAAGGGCAGCAAATCCTCGGTTAAAGCCGGGAACGGATATACAACCTGGGAAATCGATTTTAGCTTATCTATAGGAAAGCCTTTAGGTGGGGCAATTTCACACACAACCCCAAGCCTAAGTGCAGACATGATCGGTACCCTCACTAAAGCCCCCACAACCGCAGTTGCCCGGAGTTCTTCAGGGACTTTGTAGTGCAGGACTTTATCAAAGCCTGCTAAAGGATGAACTCCTACGATCATACTATCAGAAATGAACAGTCCATGGCCTACGTGCAAGAATGGAGGCAAATATTAGTCATTCCTGACGATTGACAGGGAGGTCTAAGCCGTAAAACACTGATAGCTGTGAGTACGCTTAAAGCACGAGAAACCTTTGAACACTATCTAAAGCTAAAGGGGCTTCGTGTAACCGAACAGCGTAGAGCAATTTTTGAAACAGCTATCTCTCAAAAAGAGCATTTTACAGCTGATGAACTCCTTGAGAGGGTCAGAGCACTCTCCAAAGGTAAGTATGTATCTCGGGCAACAGTGTACAGGACCTTACCTGTTATGACCGAAAGTTCTCTTTTACGGGAAGTAGATATCGGTACTGGCGAAAAATTTTATACCCCGCATACAGGCAATAATAGCCAAATTGCCCAGGTCGTATGTATGGACTGCGACAAAATCTTTGAAATTAGTGCACCTTTTATGGATTGGTATGGAAGTACCGTATCATCCAAGTTAGGCCTTACCCCTGTGGCCCAGCGTTTGCAGGTAAGTGCACGCTGTGATACATTAAAGACAACAGGGACTTGCCCTAAGGCAGGAACTAATCATACAAGTAAGAAGCGTTAAACACATGGCTAAAGACAAAAATCGCGATCTCGCATTTGATATCCAATTTTTCGAAACCATCTTAAATAAGCATGCAGCTTATGATGATGTAATAGAAATTTTGGGTGGGCTATACACTAAAGCCGGTAGGATTGAAGACGGCTTAAAGATGGATAAAAAATTAGTGAAATTGCATCCCGAGAATCCAACTGCTCATTACAATTTAGCCTGTAGCCTAGCCTTAGTAAATAAGCCTAAAAGTGCAGTAGATTCACTTACTCAAGCGATCGAATTAGGGTACCGCGATGTCGAGTGGCTTGCCCAAGATCCTGATCTTGAAAGTCTAAAAACAGATTCCGATTTTGTGGCTTTAGTTGGTCAGTTAAAAACACTCGAAAAAAGTAACAACCAGTAGCCTTTAAGCTACAGTTTAGTCTGAACCTAGGCCTAAGAGTTCAGTGCCTACAGAATCTGCAAGGAGTCTTCCTTTATTCGTTAAGCGGACTACTTCAGAGCTAATCTTAAGAAGTCCTTCACTTTCTAAGGTACTTAATTTAGCTTCAACAAAAGTCCAATTTGCATCGGGAAAACGGATACGTGCTTGAGCTAGATCAACGCCTTGATTTACTCGTAAGCCAAAGATAAGAGAATCCTCCAAGAGTAAATCTGCTGTCAGTACTCGCCTATCTTCCTGCATTCTTTTACCTGCATTTAGCTGCTGACTCCATAAAGCAAGGTCTGCTGGATTTACACCACGCATACCGTCATGCTGGGAGGCTGCCGAAGGACCTAGACCAATCCATTCCTGCATTTTCCAAGTCGATAAATTATGACGACATTCAAAACCAGGCTTTGCAAAATTAGAGACTTCATACTGCTGATAGCCTTCTTGGTGTAATTTTTCCCACGTTGCTTCGTAGAGTTTTGCTTCGTGCTCAGGATCTAGTTTTACACGTCCTTCGGATAATTTAATCCAAAGTGCAGTATCTTCTTCGAAGGTTAAACAGTACGTTGAAATATGATCCGGCTTTAGAGCAATGGCCTCTTCAAGATCTTTAAGCCATTCAGCTTCCGTTTGACCAGGTAGAGCAAACATCATGTCCACGTTCACATTTTTAAACCCCATCTCCCGAATTAGCTCATAGGCCTTGTACACCTGTTTTGGCGTATGCTGCCTTCCTAGCCCATCTAGGAGTTCGTCACTAAAACTCTGAATACCCATGGAAATGCGGTTAATTCCATTATCCCTTAGGACTTCAAGCCTAGCCTTGGTCACCCAAGCTGGGGCAAGTTCAATAGACCACTCGATAGGCTGAATTACTGTTTTTTTTCTTATAATTTTAGCTAACCGGTCTAAGTCATCAGGGGATAGTAACCCAGGGGTTCCACCACCCCAAAATACGGTCGAAATAGGTCCTCTCCAGGGGATAAGTTCTGCTTCAGCCTCAATACCCTTCAAAAATTGATCCACAGCCCCAGCTGTTGGCTTAATCTGATAAAAGGCGCAAAAATCACAGGTTGAGGAGCAAAAAGGAACATGCACATAGATCCCCTGATCCAAGGGTTTAAGCCCAGGGGGTCCTGACCTATGTTTGTCTTGCCCTAAGTCGGTCATATCCATTAAAAGAAACGAGTCATCAATGCATAACAAAAGCGCTTTTTCCGCGAGGACAATCCTCCTTTCAACCGTAGCTGCAGTTCTCCTGTCCTTTATGTCAGGCTGTGCATCTGTAGTCATCTCCAACTTGACTCCAAGTACGCTACCAGAGAACCCCTCTGCAATCTACACCTTTACCTTACGCGCTACGCCTAAGTTAAACACGATTGTTAAGGGCACAATGAACCCACAAATCGTTGTCGATGGCCAAACCTTTGCGATGAAGAAGTCCTCCATCGGAGAAGATCTCTACGAATTTGATTATCAATTACCAGCCGGTCGTCAGGAGATGAATTACTACTTCATCGTGGACTATGAAATTGAAAGCAGCGTAAAGAACGTTTCCTCCCAAGCCTTCACTGAGCTACAACATACATCTTTAGTTCACCGCTATGTTATTTCCTTGGAATCTACCCGTGGACCAATCGGCTCAAGCATCAGTCTAGTGGGCCGTGGTTTTAATCCACAAGATGTAGTCTGCTTTGATGGAACACCTGTACGCACTGTTTATAATTCTCAGTCTTCTTTAAATTTCTTTGTACCAGCAATGGCTTCAGGCCAAACCTACCGCGTTACCTTAACTAACGCTCAAGGCAGTTCTCCTGTAGGTACTTTCCGTATTGATCCCACTTCAGTGACCGTATCTCCAGGCTCTCTTACCCTTAAAACCGGTGAAACCCAGATGCTTACCTTCACTATTCCTGCTCCTGCAGCAGTCGGTGGAACACTCTTAGACGTTACTACAAATATTCCTGAAAGTGTAATCATGCCTGAGGTTCTTATCCCTCAAGGTCAAAGTAGCGTTTCAATCCCTGTTAAAGGGGGTCGTGACGGCAATGGAAAACTCTTCATTAAGGGTTATTCCAATGCAGATATCACGGTTGCTGTAACGGTAAGTTCACACTAAGCTGCTTAAAGTGAGGTCATTTGGCCTTATCTAAGGCCAAAGTTTGGTTTGAAACTAACCAGTTCTTATCCATGCTATAACGGTGGAATCAAAAGAAAAAGAACTGACCTTTGAAGTCGCATTAAGTAAACTCGAAGCCGTGGTTGAATCCATGGAATCGGGTGAAATTCCTTTAGACGAGCTGCTTCAAAAATTTGAAGCAGGTAACAAACTCCTTAAGACCTGTGAAACACGTCTTAAAGATGCAGAATTAAAAATCGAAAAGTTAAAAAAAGAACGCACAGGCGTTTCCTTCAGTCCTTTTAAGAGTGAAGGTGAAACCAGTTCATGAGTACTTCTCAGAATCTTCTTCAAAGCCTACACTCGCCCAAGGATGTTAAAGCGCTTACACGACCAGAACTCAATCTTCTTGCCCAAGACATAAGGGATGAAATTATTTCAGTTACATCAACCCAAGGTGGCCACGTTGGTCCTAATTTAGGAGTTGTTGAACTAAGTATTGCACTACACCGGGTATTTTCTACACCTACAGATAAATTTGTTTTCGATGTTTCCCACCAGGGTTACACACACAAATTACTGACTGGACGTAACGGAGCATTTTTTAAAGGCCTTCGTCAAACGGGTGGCACTAGTGGCTTTTTAATGCGCTCAGAAAGTGAGCACGATAGTTATGGCGCAGGACATGCAGGAACAGCACTCAGTGCTGCTTTAGGTATGGCGAGTGCCAGGGATCTTAAAGGCACTTCAGAGCATGTAGTAGCGATATGCGGAGATGCTGCTTTTACCTGTGGTATCACGATGGAAGCGCTTAATAATGTGGTTAGTTCCACGAAGCGCTTGATCGTTATTTTAAATGATAACGAATGGTCTATTGCAAAAAATGTAGGTGCAATTGCGCACTACCTAAATCGCTTAAGTACAAGTACAACCTATAATAAAATCCATAGTGATTTAGAGAAATTTTTCCTAGGACTTCCCAATGGTCACGAGATGAACCATATGTGGAATAAGTGGAAAAGAGAGACAAAGGACTTCTTCATGAGTTCTAGTCTGTTTGAAAAATTTGGACTCCGCTATATTGGGCCTATTGATGGCCATAATTTAGATGAATTAATCAAACACCTCGAATTTGCAAAGTCTTCAGATAGTCCAATTATTTTACACGTAATAACTAAAAAAGGACACGGTCTTCCTGCAGCACGTAACTTCCCTGAGAAGTTCCACGGTCTAGGAGCTTTTGATCCTGAAAGTGGTGAAAGTAAGAAGTCTCCTATAGGTACCCCACAAGCCTACCAAGACGTGCTAGGCCAAGCGCTACTTAAAGAAGCAAAATTAAATTCTAAAATTGTGGGTATCACTGCAGCGATGCCTTCTGGTACAGGCCTTACAGCACTTGCAAAAGAATTACCTAAACAATTTTTCGATGTAGGTATTGCTGAGGAGCACGCTGTATTATTTGCAGCAGGACTTGCTACTCAGGGCTATCGCCCCGTGTGTGCGATCTATTCTACTTTCTTACAACGAGCCTACGATCCAATCGTACACGATGTTGCACTTCAAAATTTACCGGTAACTTTCTGTATGGATAGAGCTGGCTTATCTCCTAACGATGGAGCTACTCACCACGGCCTATTTGATATTTCGTACTTACGCTGTGTTCCTAGGGCAGTAGTCATGCAACCTAAGGATGAAGATGAACTCTGCGATATGCTGCATACAAGTCTTAGCTTACAAGGCCCAGGATTTATTCGTTATCCACGCGGTGCAGCTGTAGGTAAGGCAATTAAAGCTACTCCAGAATTAATTGAAGTGGGCAAAGCAGAACTTTTAAAACCTGGAAATCAGATATTCATCTGGGCACTAGGCCCTATGCTTGAAGAAGCAAATAAAGTTGCCCAAAAACTTGAGTCCACCTTTAGCATTCAAGTAGGAATTGTAAATCCACGCTTCATTAAGCCAATCGATACAACACTGCTTCTTTCCCAAGCAAAGACTGCAAGTTTACTTGTAACGATGGAAGACCACGTCTTAGCAGGTGGGTTTGGTAGCAGTGTCTTAGAAATTCTGCAGGATAATAATTCAGCGACCTCAGTAGAACGTATTGGCTGGCCTGATCAATTTGTTGAGCACGGCTCAAGTGTCAGCATCTTGCGTTCAGCCTACGGTTTATCCTCTGAAGCTATCTTTGAAAAAATAGCTTCTAGGTACAAGTCAGTCTCTTCCAAGTAAAATCTTAGAGGTACTTTTAAACGAGTAAGGCTTAAGCCTTACTCTTCGTTTTGAAGTGCCGCTACGACTGCAAAATCTTCGAGTGTAGTTGTATCTCCCATTACTTCTTTACCTGAAGCAATTTCTTTTAAGATACGGCGCATAATTTTTCCGCTGCGTGTCTTAGGAAGACCTGCTGCAAAACGCACATCATCAGGACGTGCTAATGCACCAATTTCTTTAGCGACATGCTGACGAAGTGCTTCTTTAAGTTCTGGACTTGGAGAAATGCCATTCTTTAAGGTCACAAAACACACAAGCGCTTGACCCTTTAAATCGTCAGGTCTGCCAACCACTGCTGCTTCAGCAACACTGTGATGAGAAACTAGAGCACTCTCAATTTCTGAAGTTCCAATACGGTGACCAGAAACATTTAAGACGTCATCAATACGTCCTACAACCCACAGGTACCCATCTTTATCAATACGTGCTCCGTCTCCTGCAAAGTAATAGCCTGGGAGTTCACTCCAATACTGTTTTTTGAAGCGATCATCATCACCCCAAAGTGTACGAAGCATCGATGGCCAAGGCTTAGCTAAGAATAATTTTCCTCCACTACCCTTCGGTACTTCTTTTCCTGCTTCATCAAGCACTTTAGCTACAACGCCAAAGAAAGGCCTTGTGCATGAACCTGGTTTTGCAGGAGTGATGCCTGGAATTGGGCTTACCATAATACAGCCTGTTTCTGTCTGCCACCACGTATCTACGATTGGACATTTCTTTTTTCCAATTAAGGTGTGATACCACATCCAGGCTTCCGGATTAATCGGCTCACCTACAGAACCGAGTAAACGAAGCGAAGTGAGTTTGTGTTTTTTTACAAATTCATCACCCCAGCGCATGAAGGCTCTAATTGCTGTTGGAGCTGTATAAAAAATACTGACTTGATGGCGATCAATCATATCCCAGAACCTATCAGGCCCTGGCTGATTTGGTGCACCTTCATACATAAGCACGGTGGCGCCACTCGCTAATGGCCCGTACACAACGTAACTGTGGCCAGTAATCCAACCCACATCTGCTGTACAAAAATAAACATCATTTTCTTTTAAATCGAAAATGTAGTGAGTCGTCATTGCTGCACCCAGTAAGTAACCAGCTGAAGTGTGAAGAACCCCTTTAGGTTTTCCAGTTGAGCCGCTTGTGTATAAAATAAACAGCGGATGTTCACTCTCGTGTGCTTTTGCTTTATGCTCACTTGAGAATGGATTAACAAAATCATGCCACCAGTGGTCACGGCCTGACTGCATGGTGACTACCTGATGTGTTCTCTTAAGAACAATGACTTTTTCAACAGAGGGAGTTCCTTCTAAAGCACGATCTACGTTAGCTTTTAATTCAACGATCTTACCCCTACGAAATCCGCCGTCTGCTGTAATAATGAGTTTTGCCTGACAGTCATTCACTCTGTCTTTAATGGCTTCACTGGAAAAGCCTCCGAAAATAACCGTATGAATGGCTCCAAGTCTTGCACAGGCAAGCATGGCCACTGCTGCCTCAGGGACCATAGGCAGATAAATAGCGACGCGATCGCCTTTTTTGACACCTGAAGCCGTTAAAGCATTAGCGAAGCGGCATACCTCTTGGTGTAATTGGCGATAGGTAATTGTCCTTATATCACCTGGCTCACCTTCAAAGATAATAGCTGCTTTATTAGCCCTAGGACCGTCTAAATGACGGTCTAAGCAGTTGGAAGCTACGTTTAATTTACCATCACCGAACCACTTGGCATGGGGTAACTTCCACTGGAGGACCTTTTTAAAGGGCTTATCCCAGGTAAGGAATTTCTTAGCTTCTCTAGCCCAAAACGTGTCTGGGGAGTTGACAGACTCAGCGTACAGTCTTTTATAAGAGGCGTCACTCCCAAGGTTTGCTTGGGCTTTAAACTCGGCCGATGGCCTAATAACCCGGTGCTCCCGGGACATTGAGGTAATATTTTGTTCGGTCACTTTAGTTGTATTCAGGGGTTAATCGGAACGAAATTTTTTTAAGTTCTGATTTAGTATTCTGAAGCGAGTTTCAGGCGTCAAGCTAGGGGTACATTTACGTCACTATTTATTAGGAGTTATCTTTCTAACACTCACCTGTGTTTCGAGATTCTCCCCGTTAGAATCCCTCATTTTTAGAAAGTATGGAGAAGAAATCCGCGGCCCCTAAGAAGGCCAAAGCCAAGAAAGTAACGACAAAAGCACCCGCTAAACGCGCTGCTAAAAAGCCAGCTGTAGTAGCACACGAGGAAACTCCTGTGGTTATTACTACCCCTGAGGTCATTAAAGCCCCAGAGCCAAAGCCAGCTATTGTCGCAGCCCCTGCACCTGTAGTCGCAGCACAGCCTGCTGCTGCCCCAGCCCCTGTGAAATCAGAGCAAAGCCCTGCTGCTCACACTCAATTACAAGGTGGTACTCAACCCGCCCCGTTTCAGCGTGAAGGTCAACCTCCACGCCCAGCCCCTTTCCCTCCACGTCCTGCATTTGTAGAAAATTTAATTC
>Ga0194047_10000193_pt1 | contig 41343 bp, 44 predicted proteins | sample JunL225m_MetaG_2_FD_160070 | JGI IMG/M metagenome (GOLD analysis project Ga0194047, IMG submission 160070) | Anoxic zone freshwater microbial communities from boreal shield lake in IISD Experimental Lakes Area, Ontario, Canada - Jun2016-L221-5m | ecosystem: Environmental > Aquatic > Freshwater... | reverse complement strand
TCCTCAGGGTTAACCTTAGCCGTCAACAATGTCCACGCGCGGTAGACCGGCTGTGATAGCACCTCGACGCGCGCTTCAGCTCTCACTTCCCGACGCTTTTCTTTTGCGTCTTTCTGCATGGCCTTTAGCACCTTGCTTCGCGCGTTGCGCAGCCATTTCATGTCACGCAATCCCCGCGCGTCGAGTTCATCAACGGCGGTCGCAGTCGCTTCTTGCTGTTGGTTCTGATATTCCCTAAACTCATCGGCCGTCATGGGTGCCGCATCGAGTGTCGTGAAAAGAGGCATCATACTGCGCGCTTGCTCTGCAAGTTGGATCTGCTCTTCTGATGCAATCATGCGATCAAACACGCCTCTCACCTCATCGGTCAACTCAACATTAAGCGCCTCGATGGATTTATAAACGCGTTTTAGCCATTCTTTAAAGCGTTGGAATAAGGGTTGAAGTTCAATGCTTGGCGCATTACCTTCAAACAGATAGGCTTCAAAGCCGCGCGCAAATTGCTCATGGAATCCGCGCTTCTCTTCTAATGTCATGCGGTGCCAGGTATCCAGATCTTGTAAACCAAACCAATTTAAAATGGCATTAGCATCTTTGATAATCTGCTGTTCGCCAGGCTTTAGGTTTTCTATGCCAAAAAGTCCAGCTTCCTGTTCTAGCCTTGCAGCCAGATCCGTTTGCATTTCTAAGAAGAAATGCCCTGTCTCATGTAAGAACGTCGAAAGATCCGCGTTCTTTAAGAGCGAGATTGTTAGGTTGGTTGGGTTAAAACTTCCTCGGTTGACGGCGGCGCCTTGGTCAAAGGTTGCCTGCTCCGCAATCGACGCCATTGGTGCTTGGATCTCCAAACCACCAAATCTAACTATAATTTTATCAACGGGCACATCCGCTGTTTGCTTAGGTGAAGTATTGCGACGCTCTTCCGGTGTCATTGCCTGGCGCGCTTGGGTGTTTCTTGCCTCCACCTCACCTGCTAAAGATTGATATACATCGAACGGTGTTGAGGAAGCATGCGCACGACTTACGTTTTCGGTCGTCCGCGCTTGCTTTTGCAAATCGTGCAATGGAGATAACGCTTGGCGCTTTTTGTCCGCTTCCCTTTCCAGCGCCTTTAACATCCCTTTCAAGGTGCGCGGATCGTTCTTAAACATCCCTTGATACATCGGACCAATTTCATCTAACAACACTTGCCCCGCGCGAAACGCCATATCACCTATAAAGGCATTTCGTTCGTTCTTTTTATGGCGTTTAGGAATGTTATAAAAATCGCGCTGAAGATCTTGTGCTTTATCATTTTCCCGAAACTCATCCGCATAAAGCCATTGCATCTCTTGCCTTACCAATCGAAATACCCCAGACGGTTCGCTGCGGTTGGCGTATCCAATTAGTCGTTGCGCGGATTCGTACATCAATCCATATCTTGCTATTTTGGCGGCGACGTTGTAATCAACAATCTTGTCAAAATTGTCATTTGTCCATTCCGCAATTTTTCGTTGTTGTTGGTTTGACAGCTCCTTTAAAGCAGTTTTAACTGCGTACGTAAACTGTTTATCTGAGTTTCCCCCCTTGCCAAAGCCCTCTTTTTCTTGAATCGCGTGCTGAATCTCGTGCAACAATGTGGACAGCATTTGCTGTTCATCACCAGTAATTGCCAAAGTAATCACATCTGTGTCGGGATCTAGCTTTCCCCGATAAGCGTAAGTGTTTTCTTCAAAATGCACACGCATGTTCAACAAAGAAGGGTAGGCATCAAACAATTCTGGGTGTTTTAAAACGTGAGATAAGACGTGTGCATCCCCGTCAGAGACTTTAGAGATATCAAAGCCCTCATCCGCAAATCGTTTCTTTCTAACATTTCTAACAACATTATTAACTGCTTCTTCTTCGGATCGGCCAAAGGCACCAAAATGATCCGGCGTACCCTCTCTAAAAATAGCTTTATAGGTGCCTTCTTTACCTTCGAAATTAGAATACACTTTTACTTCTTCGCGAATCCGATCGGCGGTCCAATCGTTGTATGGGGTGTTAAATTGCGCTTTGTCGTCGGAAATCTCAAATCGCCACATACCATCCGCACCAATATGCCAGCCGGTTTCTTTGCGGACTTGTTCTGGGTTTTCACCTTTTTTAATACGTTCAACGGCGGAAGTTAAAGAATGTGTGTCGGCGGTCCAGGCTTGTACGCCGGCGAATTGAAAGTATGACTCTACTTTTCTGGTGTTGAATCGTTTTGATAAAGGAACGATGTTGCCTTGGTTGTATTCTCCGCCAGAAGGCTGTCCAGTTCCGCTTCCGCTTCCCTCGATTGTTTGAGTCTGGCCGCTTGCGCTTTCAGCGCCTCTGCCTTCTCTTTCGGTGTCAGCAATTTCGAGAACCGCGCGTTGCCCGCTAGAAAGTGCTTGGCTAAGTTGGCTGTAAAGTTCTCCATCTATTCCCCCTAATTGTAAAAGTGTCTCCAGGTTAGACTGAAGCTCCTTGCGTACCTTTGATAATTGTAATTCTTTAGTCAAATCAGACAAAGAAATTGTTTGTGCTTTTCGTTGGTTAGTTTGCCGATCCCCTTTAAAACATCCTGCCGCGCCATAAAGATCACAGGCCGTACATGTCCACACGCCTTTGTCTGCGGTCTTGTCACGGATATCAACAAACGAAGTGCCTGGCTTAGTTTCGAGTTTCCCCCCATCCACTGGACAAAGATTCTCTTTTGCCATTCGGCTATATAAATTTGGAAAGCGCGCTTTAAGCTCTTCTTTGGTAATTGCCTTACCTTTAAGGTTAACCGGTAAATATACGGATACACGGTCGTGTATCGGCATTAACATCTCTTCGGTGGTTTCGTCTGTAATCGTGACAGCTAAACGCAAATCAGGATTTGCATCGGCCAATTCCATGTTGGTGCCATCAATGGAAAGCATCTTTAAATTGAGATCAGAGATAGATCGCAATAAATCCGGACGTTTTGAAAAAACCTGAATTGCTATTCCTTTAGTGTTTAGCAATTCGATAACATGCACCTGCGCGGGTGAAAGATCCCCCTTGTCGTTTAACCGTAAAGATAGCCCCGCCTTACCGGCCTCCGTTGCCAGATAGTCTGAAGCCAGTTTATCCGCCATCTCTTGCGGAAATCGCTCTAGCATAAATTCGGTAAATTCCGATTTGGCTATTTCATTTGGCCTAGCGTTACCGGTCGCGGCGTAACAATGGATCGCACACGCTTTACTAGGATCACAGTTGGTGAAGGATGTTGAAACATCGTTCTCAGCTTTACGGTTTCCCCCAATAAAATCATAGGCATTAAGAAGCAGTTTTAGAACACGAGCGCCATGCTCTGGATATTTCTTAAATGCTTTAACAAGTTTGGTAGCCGCCATATCTTGCTTTCCCCAGATTGCATTTCGCTCTAGGTTAGATATGTCTTGGCCATCCATCGCACGTTCTAGCATTTCGCGGTACGCCATACCTTTGATAGCAGCAGCTGCCCACGCAGTACCTTTATGTTCCCCTAGATTTGCTCGTACACGTTGCTGTTCCTCTTCACCCATGCGGGCAATTCGGCTTTCTACTGCGTCCTTTACGTCAGGGTTTACACGGTCAAGATCGCCAGTGATGGCATTAGCGCCTTCAACCACTGCGCTTTGATTGTAAATATTCGCATCGTTAGGATCAAAGTTGCCGTTGTTACCGGTGGCAGATTTGATTTGAGTAGGTGTTAGAACAACATAAACTTTATCGCCTTCATTTGCCGCATGAGAGGCTATGCTTGCGTCAACGATAAACCCGTCTTTTTTAGTACGAGCAATAACAGACTCCATAACGCTATCCCGATCAACGCCGCCCACGTTGATTAGCGAACCTATTATTTCAGCATCGTGTTTAGATTGCGTGTAAATATCGTCAAGCGCGGCGTTTAAAACAGCACGACGTCCTTCGTATTCAATATCACCATAGTTGGAAAGAAAATACTCATCTTCCTTTTCCATGTCTTCAATGATCTTTGTTACTTGTGCTTTGGTAATGGTTTTCTTTGTAACACTTAGAGTTGGGTTATTCGCTTTCAAATACACAGCAAGGGATTTATCCCCATACCCGCTGGCAACTAATTTAGAATTTACAAAGTAGAATCCAGGGCCGATCGCCAAGCCATTAAGGCCCATCTTGTTAAGGTCAAATGTATCAAAATCTGCTTCTGTACCGTGATAAACCACCAAAGGTTTACCCTCGGCATCCACCACTTTAGATTGACCGAACCAATTCTTAAACGCTGGAGTATCTGTTTGTAGGTTTCTGCTTTGGTATAAAAAATGATTTTTGGGCGCGTAAACAGGATTCTTCGCCATAACCAACGGGCCGATTTGAATAACCTCATCCGCGCTAACGACGGGCTCCATTGTTGTTCTATCGTAAAAATAGCTGTGTCGTTCTGGATCCATTCCCACCTGGGTCCACGCTGGATCAGTCAAAGCCTCTGTCACTCTAGCATGCGCTTCTTCCGGTGTTATTGGTTTCCATTTTCCTTCCACGGTGGCTATAGTTGCTTTAGATTTACCCGCCGCGATGTTAAGTCCTGCGTTTTCATTTATTCCAAATCGAGCATCAGTAACAGAAGCAACACTGTCGTACCCCGTGGCTTTACCCGCCATTCCACTTTTATCTGATGCTCGTGCGCCATGAATAGACACAACCCATACGCCATGATCTCGATATGCTGGGATGTCTAAACGCAAACCTACCGCATCTCCTGTTTTTAAAGTTCTTGCCGCTTCCCCTATCTTAGGAACCTTATCCGATGTTAAAGATGTTTGCATATCCTCAAGAGAAGATGGTGTAGGGGTCTCGGCATATGGTGTTACTGGTTTTAATTCGTTAACTAATCTGTCGTAGTCTTCCCGTGTAATCTTGCCTTCTTTCAACTGATTAGCAGCAATCGTTAACCCTTCAATTCTTTTGGTCACGTCTTTGAAATGCATATCCACACGGCTTTGGTCATAGCCTTGCTGTAAGTCTGAGGCAAAGCGGACCGCGTACTGATTGTGCAATTCTTCAGGTGACATGCCCATCTTGGCCGCGTTGACCGCAAAGAAATCCCCCAACAAGGTGGAATACGCTTTGTTGACATCGGGAGTATGGTGGCCAAGCGCGTCTAACTCCGTTTGGAATTTCTCCTTTAAGCGTGAAGTGGATTGTTTAAACTCGTCGCTCAATTGTGAATTGCCCAGTGATCTTTCGATCTCTTTTTGTAATTCTTCCTGGTGGTTTTGCATGAAGTCTGCCGCTTCAGCGCGGCTAAATTCTTCAGGGCTTGTTTTAAGATGATCGACTAACGCTTGTGCGTACTCAGTGGGTGCAATTTTAGAAGCGTATTCCCCAACAGGAATGGCAATCTGCCCGCCTGTGCTTTGCGCTAAAGGTAACTGTTCGGCAACCGAGGGAGACACTGCTGCGATTTGATCAGCAACACCCGATTGCATCAACGCGTTAGCATCAATAAATACTTTTTCTACAGGTCCATCTTCGGCGGCGTGATTAACAAACGCCTCAAATGTTTCTGGATCGCGTTGTAAAACTTTGCTCGCTTCGGAAAGATTGTTTATGGTTTCAACAAATCGCGCGTTATCTTCTGAGCGCTGCGCTTTGGCTAATGCGTCTTTGTAATTGCCTGGAATCTCCACCAATCCGGTAGGTAATTCGGCTAATGCTTCAAGCAAAATATCACCTGGTTTATATTCGCCGGTAACCGCTTGCGCTGCCGCTTCACCCGCTGCGCCTCCGGTCGCCTGTACCGCCAGCTCGCCGCCAACACGACTTGCCACGCTTGTTGGGTTAGCTTTAGCACCGGCTAACAGTTTGCCGGCTACCCCCGCGGTAAGGGCGTCAAAGATTGCAACCGGAATCCCGCGCTTAAGCGCTTTGTCCCGCGCCGCATCCATGATGGTAGGATCGTTTAATACGCGGTGTATATCCATCGCGTTGGTGGGATTCATGCCCTTGTCGGCTAACACGTCTTGCATGGTGCTGCCGTATTCCACCGCAAAACTGCCCATGCCGGCACCGGTCGCAGTGCCTAGTGGACCAAAGACAGATCCGCCGGCGGTTGTTGCCAGCGCCGGAAAACTGGTGCCAATCGATTGCAGTGTGGTTTCTAATACGGCACGCTTGTTGTAAAGCGCACTTTCAAACGCAGACGAAAAATCCGGCGCTTTGCTGATCTCGTCCATGCCTCTTTGAATGTCTTCTGGGATTGGATACTTTTCAATTTCGCGCTGTCTTTGCGCCATCATGTTCGACGTTTCCACCGTCGGATCGTAAGGGATTCCGTTGGCTTCAGCCGCTGCTTTGCGCTGCGCATCCAGGCCTTTGAAAAGCCCCATTGAGTGCAGCATCAACGATAGCCCCGCGCGTCCTTGCGCATAGCCTCGCTGAATTGGTTCTATTGCGCTTTCGATAAAGGTGCGCTCGGTCGCTTGTAGATTAGGCACATCATCATGCGCGACTTTGGCTTTGTCGGTGTCCGCTAACAATGAAGCAGTAGCGGGATTGGTTTGCGCAAGTGTGTCAAAATTAATTGAGCCGATGCTCGCTTGCTTCTTAACTTCTTGAGGCATATCCATCGCTACATTGGTAGGCACGCCTACTCGACGCGCCACGCGTTGCATCTCCGCATAAACATCTGGATTGGTGTCGACAGCACCCACATAGCCTTCTCGCGCAGCTTGCGCTTTATCTGGTGCAGGGGTTTCGTTATTAATTACGTTTGTTACGGCTGAATCAAATTCACTGCTCATTTAGTAACCTTGGTCATAAAGAAGGCATTGAGGACTTGGGCATTGGTCGGATCGCTGACACCTTGTTTTTTGAAAGACTCTTTGATCGCGGTTTTATCCCCAGGCGGGATGTCGCCAATCTTCATTGAGAGTAACGGTCCTTTGGTATCGCTTGACCAAAAACGCTTAAAGGTTTCGTTTTTTGCAAAGAGATTGTTTAGGTGTGTTGCTACTTCAGCATCGGTAAATTTCTTACCGGCTTCACGTTGCGCCGCGATAAAATAGTCATCTACAAATTTACGGATAGCACCCACGCGCTCGTTGTCCGAATCGCTTTTAGGATTAGGTTTGATACCTAAATTCCAGAGATTGGTATCTAGGTTCTGCTTAATCGCCGCGCTATTTAGATCCCCAGGACCACCGCTGCCCGCTGTCTTACCAGAGCGCTTATTGCGCTCGTCGGTAAACTTACGAAAATCCGCATCGGATAACTCAGGACGATAGCGGTAGAACGCGCTATCCGACATGGTTTCACCAGTGTAAGGATCTTTCATGGGGTCGTTAGACATCTTGGAGTAGAGCCAAGGACTGGTGGTGTCATCCCCCTTAGCCACTTTCTGCGCGTAGTTGATGACGGCGTCGCGCTTATCGACCGGTACCGCTGCGCGTACGCTTGGCGGTAGGTCGCTAAAGCGCCCACCGTTTTGTTCAACACCTTTAAGCGCGGTTGCCAGCGCGTCATCATCGCGCTGTTTGATTGCTTGCGTTTGCTCTTCAAAGCGTTGCTTAGCATCCGCCCTGGCAATCTTGTATCGATCTGGATTGCCGGCAATACGCGGATCCGCCCGCAGCTGCGCGTCTATTTCTTCAAAGGTGGCGCGCGGGGGTTTACCTTCACCTGAGCCATATGCTTTCATGTTGCCGGCTACATAATCCTGTGTCTCTTTGGGTAGGTAAGACAGCCAGTCGCCGCCTTCTTTGTCGGCTTTTTTGGTGGCTTCTTTTAAAGCGCCAGGTCCTGCGTTATACGCGGCATAGGCTTTGGCCAAATCCCCACTGTTATCTTGTAATTGCTTTTGGAAATACGCCAAGCCCAAGGCTTTGTTATAGCCCTTGTTGTATTTAAATCGATTCTCATCCCAAGGCAACCCCGCAAGCTCGGCCGCTTCCGGTCCAGTGGGCGGCATCACTTGGGCAGCACCTACGGCACCCTTAACGCTAGTAATGGGTTGTGGGGTATCCGCCCAAACAGACTTCCCTTGATCGATGCGCTTGTTTGCATGATCTACGGCTTTTTGAATGATTGAATCCGGCAGGTTTTCACCGTCTTTAATATTCAAGATGATGTCTTTTTCTTTTTGGGTAAGCGTAGGAACCAGCGTCGGAATATCCATCTCCTTTCCTTTGATGTTCACACCTACGCTAAACTCGGTCATCACGCCACCATCAGGGCGTTTAAGCTCGCCGAAATACCCAGAACCTTTTGGGGTGCCGTCTGGGCGTAATCCGTAAAACTTGCCAGCAAATTGTTTATTGCCGGTTTCCGCGTCTAGTAGAATATTAAAGGCCCGTTCCCCGTCCCCCACTTGGATCTGTGGTTGAATTTTTTGGATCACTTCGGCCGACGCGGTCATCCCGATGCGGTTGTCCATCTCTTTGGTGATATGGCCCTTTACAGTAAGAATATCGTCCGCGTGCATTTGTGAGGCGTAGCGCTTGAGATAGCTATCTGCGTAGGAAGGATCGTTGTTATCCAGCGCCGTCATCAGCGCCGTCTTGTGCGCTAGGCTGGTCATAGTTTTGGCTTGCGCGTCTTGCCATTCGGCCGACTTGCCTAAGAGTTGTGCTTGCCGGTAGGTCTCTGCCTGGATGCGTGACACCGCATCGTTGACCGCAGCCGGATTGTTCCAATTTAAGCCGATATCATCGATAGCGCCTTTTTGTATTCCGTCCGATACAGACAATCCGTAATCGGTAAATTCTTTCACCTCGTGCGCGGATACATTGCTCTTAAAGCCTTGTACAAACCCGCCAGAGAAATGCGCAAATGCTTGTCGCTGTTGGTCATTCCCCAAAGACGCGGCAATTTGATCCGAATGCTCTTGTAGTTTTCCGCCATACTCATCTGAAAGGGACAAGCCATCTGGCCGGTCAAGCGCGCTCTTGCCTTTGAGGTTGGTGTAACCGACGTCTTTATCAAACTGTAATTTACGCGCGCCTTCTCGAAGCTGGTTGGCCGCATCATCTAATCGTAATTGATTGGCGGTCTCGTTCATGTCTTGCACGATCTTGCCAAAGGTATTGCCCGCATGGGTAAGCGCTTCGCCCATGACTTTACCGGTCTGCCCTGGATCGACTAAAACATCAGGGGCTTTGGCAAACGATTGCGGTAAGGTGTTAGGGGTCGCCTGAAAACTGTCGTATGTTGGGACTCTAGGCATTTTAATTACCACCCATGGTATTCATCATGTACCAACTCGATGCCACGTCCGTGGCTTTGCCAAGCATTGTGGAAGCGCCCGCCATCCAGGGAGAAATTGCGCTGGACGCATTGCGCGCGGTTAATGCTTCGTTCTGGAAATTCGTGCCTTGCATCCGATAGCCCCATGCGCTGCGCACGGCGTTAGCTTGGATGGTGTTCTTATCGACCTCTTTCATGATTTCGGTTGAGGCTAAGACCTCCGCCGCGTTACCTTCACCTAAGTCGATTCCGTTCGCTGCCATTGAAGTGCGTTGGGTGCTTTTAAGTTGGCCGGCTTTAAGCGTGAGGTTGCCAATCTCATGTTGGCCTTGATTGAGCGCAGACTGCGCGCCTAGCTCTGCGATACGCGCGTTGGTATCCGCAATGATTGCTTGGGTTTTGAGTTGGTATTTCTGCGTTTCAGCGCTAAAGAATGATCCGATTGTGGATGAAAGCATCCCGCCAATTTGCAGCGCCATGACGCCTGCGCCTAAACCGCCCATTCCCCCGCCACCGCCTAGCCCTTTGAAGGACGAGTTGACTACACCATAAGCCATGTTTAAAACTCCGAAGGATAATGGTCTTCACCATAACCCTTCAGGTTTTAATCAAGTGCATCAACTGCCGATGGATACTTCCAGGGTGAGGCTGGCCAGGGTTAACGGTAGGGGATCCGATTGCCGGACAAAGACCTGACCGCTATCTGCCCATGCAGGGGACAAGACGATTGGGATCTCTTCGCTTTTGAGCGCAGGGGGTGAGCCGTAGGATTCGGTAGTGCGCTGTTTGGCTTCGACCAAGTTATATTCGTCTGGGCCGATAAAAATGCCCGAGGACCGGAACACCCGCAGCCAGGCTTTGTTGACGTTTTTGTATCGCCCTTGGGCAAAGCCGTTATCAATGCCAGCCGCAACCGGTAGGGTTTTTGCGTCCGCCGTAATCGGTAACCCGATCTGCACCTTGCTGGCGGCTTGCTCTAGCGTAATTGCGCCGCTCGTCACCACACATTGTGGATGCACCGCGCCATCGGCTAACACGTTAACGGTTTTACCCTCGAGGTGGGTAAGCCCGCTAATTGTCGTGGCCGCTGCGCCCGAGTACGTTAACCCCGCATCCACAAAAAACGCATCGGCGGGATCTACAAACTGACGAGTGGCCATCCGCTCTACATAGCGCACGTCGGCGCCGTTGATGGTGCGCTTAATCACGCAGTACAAAATATCTTCATTGCCTTCCGCTACGACCGCGCACGATTCAAACGTGCCATCGGTATCGTGCCAATGCCAGGCGCCAATCTGTTGCTCTGGCACATAGGTCAGGCCAAGCAGTTTGCCGGTGGTGGATATGAACCACACAATCGGCAGCGGCGCTTTGGCATACGCCATATCGCTAATATCGTAATTGTCAAAAAGGTGCGGCGCGCGCAAGGATAAATCCCCGCTGATAAAGCCGTTGGCCTGCCAGTTATACGCGCATTCTCGAATATGCCCACCGCGCGCGGCGGCATACAAGAGCGTGTTGTTGATTACCGCCGGCTGCACGTTATTGGCACCCACATAAGACTGTGGCCTCACGGTAATGGTGGTCGGCGTAATCGCATCACTGTTAACAGGTGACACGCGCCATTCCGCAGCGCTGGTTAAAAGCAATAGTTGCGTTAGCGGTACGATATGCCGAATGGTATTGGCCTCGCGTGCCGCTACTCTAAACGCAATGCGATCATCGTCTCGGATCGGTAAGCTGTAGCTCATCACCGATTCAGTGCCTGATTTGGTCATCCAGATGTTTTGTGGCTTGTTGGACGTGCCGGCAAAGCATCGGCGTTGCTCAAAGTAGGACACCGCGCCAGGGTAATCACCGGTAGCGGCAAACACCGCATCATAGATGGGCGGGGTTTTACTTAGGTCCGGCGCAATGTTGTCATCTTTGATCGAAGTGCCCGACGTTTGCCCGATATAGCCATACAATCCGCCTTGCAATTTATAGACGTTATAGCGAGCAGCACCTGTGACCGCCGCCCAGGCAATCGTGATGTAATTGCCCGTGGTAAATAAATTACCGCTCACGGTTGCTGCGGTAGATTGCGCGGACTCAGACACTCCGTCCGTGCTAATGGTAGTCACCACATACGAATAGGATATCGTCGTGCCTGTACCGGTTTGCACTGCGGTTGGTGCAGTGGGCGCGGCGATTGGCGCGGCAAACGAAATAGTGGTCAGGGTCCAGTTAAGCGCGGCGACGCGGCGCAATTCACTAGGCGCATAGTTGGGATGCACGATGGTCAGCACGTCCGCAGACTGTACATAGTGCAGATCAAAAAGATCGGCTTCTGCGTAGGGGTTAGCAATCTCATAAGGCACGGCACCTGAGAGTAAGGTCGCGCCTTGCGTGTGGAATCGAAAGTAGCCTGCACCCACTTCGATGACCATGGTCTGTGTGGTCGAATAGGTAAACGGAATTAACCGCACCTTCTTAGTTGAATCCTTAACCTCGCGCACAAAGCCAAAGCCTGGACGATTCTGAATAGGGCCTTGGGGTTTGGGGATAAAGTTTCGGCAAATGGCAAGGCCAGCTTGATACTTGGTGTCATCGATACGACCAAACATCTCCGGACTAATCTCGCCGCCTGAGAATGACTTTTGTAAAATGCGGGTGTTAGCCATGCCTATCTCCCACTGATCCAAGCAACGCGCTGGTTGGGATTGATGCGGCGCTGAGATGCGTCCGACTCCATGGCTTGCGACAAGTAAACATTCATCATTTGCAGACAGCGCTTGGCTTCGGCCGCACCGGTTTCACCTTTAAGGATCGGACCGGCTAACAGTGATGCTAGGTGCCAGCTCAAGGTAGACACAAATAATGGTGAAAACGTCCCTGTATCTGATACGAGTGCCGTGTAGCGCAGTACCGCGTTCTCTTGATCAGTCAGGATCACTTGCGTGCCGTCGTCTTGGATCTCGCACGAGAAGGGTTGCGGCACATACGCGCCTCCGGCGGGGATGTTGGGATTGGTGAGGATCGCTTCGCTGTAGTCATCGGTCGCATCTGAGGTCACGATCGCAATGATGTTGACCGCATCATTCGGCACGGCGTAAGCGTAGGTCCATTCCGACCAGGATTCACCTAACATGGCAAGCTGTACGCGCTTAGTTGCAAAACCCCATGGGTGCATCTCAAGCAAGGTGTCGCGCGCAATCGGATAAAACCGCGAGCAGTGTTCGGCTTGCGCAGAGCCTTCGGGAGGATCAATACTGGCAACGGTCGCCGTATCCCCCAGATGCGCAAGCGCTAAATTACAGATATCAACTTCGGTAGCCATTAAAAACTCCTTAAATAAAAACGGGGGCATATAGCCCCCGTCGTATTAGGTTAACCTGGCGGCTTAAACCAAACTGTCCGCAGCAGGTGCTGCATCTTTCTTGGCCTTGACCTTCGGCTCTTCCACCAATTCCAGATTGTTAGAAGCCTCGCCGGCATACTCGATGACCGCGCCTTCTTCCACAATGTTGTTATCGATAAAAGACTTTTCTAAAACTCTGTATTGCGCCATAAAGCCCCCTATTTAATAGTGAAGCCAGATGGATAGAACTTTTGGCCGTCTTGGATTGCATCACCTAGATCTGCATAGATTGCGCCGGCAGTGGTAGTACCCACGTTTACCACTTGCAAGCCCACATAGCGTTGGCCTTTGCTTGCGATACGCGGATTTAATTCTGCCGCAAAACGTGCGCCCGCTGTCAATGATGCAACAGGGATTGCGCCGGTAGTACCAATCAATGCCACGTTAGTAGTGATGGCGGCATCATCCGCCGCAACGACGTTAAATTGCATCGATGTACCGCCAGCAGCGGCTGTGGCCACTTGCACGCGCAAGTAAAGCTCACCACCTTCACCTATATCCCTGACGTTGCCGCTTGGGTTGCCTGGTGAAGCTGTGTCGATGACGTTACCGCCAGTAAAAGAGCCCGATACGATGGTAGTGCCTGCGCCAAACACGCTGGCAGGTGTCACCGTATTGCCCGAAATAGAACCCGCTAGGGCTAAAAAAGCATCAGTAATCATGTTATGTCTCCTTAGACCACGCGTGATTCAGTGTTGAGGATCTGATCAACACGACGTAAAGGCACGCCCTCAAACTGTGTCCAGCTTTGTGGTGTACCGAATTGGTTCAAGCCTTGTGCCACATCAATCGCGTTTTGTGATTTGTTCAACGCTTGGATGCGTAGCATTGAGTAGACTGTACGGTTCATGTAGAACGCTGCACGGCCCATGCCAAAGTTAGGAATACGATCGAGCGCTCTTGACATCAATTTCACCAAGTCAGCCGCTGAAGATTCAGCCACCAAGTTAGTCGTATCGATGTTAGCAATACGCACCACATAACGCCAATCTTTAACGACTAAGCCGTTTTTCCATTGGTAGTGTGTTTGATACGCTTGGTAAGGGTTGTTGCTTGAATCGTAAACGGTCAAGATGCCTTGATCTTCGTGGATCAAGCCGGCTTTAGAACCTTTAGGGAATGTGCAGAAAACAGTGTTTTCTCCCCAAAGCACTAAGTAGATTGACGTATTAACAGAACCCGTACCGCCTGCATCAATGATGTTGGCCGCGTTACCTGCACCTGAGATCGTGCCAAAACGTGGCGCAAGACCTAGATACTGACGAGGATCGGTTGTTGGGTTGCCGTACAAAATGGTCGACGCTTGCGCTTGGTTCATCGCTTCCAAGAACGCAGTGTCTTCAGACAATCTGAACGCCGCTGTGTTGCCGTTCAATTCTGCAAGGTCCTTATCGATTCTTGCATACGCTTCTAGCATACCTACAGACTCATCCACTTGCGCAGTGGTTGATTTGCTGGTTGGAATACCTTGGTTGATTGATCGCCAGTAAGCAGTAGGCAAGCCTGTTCTGATCACCACGCGGTGGCCAGTTGGCAAGTTACCTTCTTGGAAAACTGCGTCTTCTAAGATTTCATTGGATTGAGATAATAGCTCGGCGACAATTGGCACCTTGCCGTCTGGATCTAAACGCTTTGCCCAATCTGCAAGGGTCAATGCGCCGGTTGATAAAGTAGCCATCTAAAGCTCCTATTTTTGATTAGAATAAAGTTTGTCAGCGAGCGAGCCATTTGTGCCAGGTGCCGCTTGGCGACCTCCCACAAATTTATCTTCACTGATCGCTTTGCCGGCGCGGTACATTAGCCGAATTACTTCGGGGTGGTTACCTAAGCCCGACTCGTTTAACAGGGCTTTCAACTCTGGGGTGCCAAAAGCATCAAGGGCTTTCTTTGCCGTGCCAAGGTTCTCGGTGATTTTTTCACCACCGAACTCTTTGTCAGACTTTGCGGACTCTGCCCACTCGTTCTTTGCGGCTTCAATCTGCGCTAGTTGTCGCTCGGCCATGACCGGTGCGACCTTATCCAGCACTTTTTGTGCATCCTCATTCGATAGATTCAACTCGCGAGCTACGTCCGAATAGGCTGCAAGGATTGCCTCGTCAAAGACGCGGCCTTCTTGCGGTTTAAATTCGTACTTCTCGGGGGCGCCAGGCTTATCGCCTTCGTCTTTCCCCGCGTCTGCATCGGCTTTCGCCTGGTCAGTCGTCTGACTATCGGTATCTGTCACCTGGGTTTGCTGCGTGTCTGCCGATGAATTGTCGGTAGATGTGTCAGCGGTCGTCTGGCTATCGGTTACTTGGGTAGTTTGGCCGTCAGTCATCAGCGTATCAGTCATTCTTTTTGCTCCTGAAGCATCTCGGTATATCGATCTAGGCAGTGTTCGGTCAGTTGGGCCAACAGTCTCAACCCTTCGTTACGCGTGCCTTCAGCAAAAGCCATCGATAACGCATTGGTATTGAAAGAGAGCCGCCAAACGCCTGCGCGTTCGAGCAAGCGATGAACGAAACGACGCCCCCGCTTGTTACTCATCAACCATTTAAGATCATTGATCTCCAGATCGGCTGTGAATCTTGCGCGTTTAGAAAGTTCTTCCTGCGCGTCTTCAAGTGAAAATGGATCAATGTCTCTGGTCATGGCTCCAATCTATAGGGATTTATTGCGGGTAAGTGCATCAGTCACCGTAGAGCATGGTCGCGCTGCTGGTGTTACTTTCAACACTGCCCAAATCCAGATCCGTGATTTGTAGACACATGTAAGTATCCGGTCCGGTGTCGTCACCATCAGCTTCGACGGTCTGTCTCACCTCAACGACGATGGTTTGCGCCTTGATCATCACCTTGCTGCCAGGGGTTGGTGGTGTGGTGATGCCAAGCGCTTCACATTGATCCTCATTCAAGCGGATCTCAAGACCATAGCCGTAAGGGTTTGAACGTATTGCCTCCGGCGCGTCGTTATTTTCGGAAGTTTTCATAGAGATAAGAGGCATGGTTATCCTTATAAGCGATTAGCACCCTTTCGGGCGGGTTTGACCCTCGAGAGAGGGTCGTTTGGTTTGTTATAAGCCTAGTAAAATGTTTAGTTCACCACTAGAAATGAAAACTTATAACTGGCTGTTGGATTGCCTAAAAGGCCATATCCTGAGGCTGAAACCGTAAAAGAACCAGCGGCAACAGCAGACACATAAATTGAAGCAACATTTAGGTCATTTGATTCAGATTGAACAAATATCTTTGAGGTTGCTGTTACTAATGAATTTGTAACAACACAAGACGCCGCCCCCGACGCAATTGCCGCTCTACCACTTGGAGAATTATTAGTTACATTCCCCGGTGTTGCTGATGAATTTGTATAATTAACTTGCGGATTTGACGCATTAATTATTTTTACTAAAATTATTCCATCCCCAACATACAAATCAGTTCCCACCCTTGCAGTACCAACAAAGCCTGTGGGGATTGCAGAAACGTTTGTAAAGTTGGCAGCAAGATCTGAGTTAGATCCGTCTGGGTTTGCTACGCTTATCGCTTTTGCGCCATCGTCCGTATATACAAACGGGTTACTTCCAATTCGTTTTGTCATAAAGGTCTCCTAGAAATAAGCGGTGATCAGCGTGGCAGTGGTGCCGGTCGCTTTGATACGGTTAACAGAAAGCGCAATCAAGAAGCCAATCGCGTTGACAGGAATCGTGATGGTCGCCGTGCTGCCATCGGCCATGACTACTGCAATCGTACCGGCGCCACTCGCCATGATTGAACGTGTCGGCCTGGCCGGTCCAACCGGTGGCACAAGATCCGCGCTGTCATTCGGTGTAACTGCCAAGACGCTCGTCATCGCGGTCGCGTCGTTTTCCTCAGAGGTTTTCATGCTGATTAAGGCCATTAGATTCCCCCCTCTGTAGGTATAACCGGCATCAAACCAAGACCGGACAAAGCTGCTTGCCAATTATCTGAGCGTATCCACTTAGGCCAACTTGTATTTACAATGGCATCAACCTCATCATTGCTGAGAGGACCGGACATAAAATAATGCGTTGCTGGGAGTTGTCCGTCCGCGCTGGCTTCTGCATTGAAGTATTCAGTTGTCGTTACGTCTTGCGCTTTTGTCCGATCTTCAGCAAGGACTAGGATTGTGCAGTTAGTAAAATTTGTCATTAGAATGTGATCCCTGTTTTTTGTGCCATGTAGTTCTCGGTTTGAGTCACTGATGCTGCGTCAGATTGTGCGCCTCGAATGATTGCGCCGTAGAATTGACCGTTAAGGAACGAAGATGTACTTGCCCGTGAAAACAAAAATAAAGGTATATTTGTAAAGTTACCTGAAAGCGTTGCTGATTGAGTGCCGCTTCCTACTGCATTAACCCTTAACAATTGTTGATTTGGTGAGACACCACTATTATTCACTAACAGAGAAACAACATTAGATATTGGTGCAGGGTAACTATTAGACGAGTTTATTAACGATACATTTCCAGCATTAACATATGCCGAATAGCTTGGTGAGTTTAAAGTGTTTGGTGCATATAAGTTAAAACCTCCAGCTGGTAAAGTGTTCCCCATTTCAAATACATTTTGATTCGTAGTATCACTCAACTTCCTAACTCCAGTCACCACAGTCATCTTATCTGTCGCGGTGAAATCAATAGAGTTTGTCTGCATAGCAGAGCTTGTGCCGTTACACTTGAGATACAGCGGAAAGCCTACTGAGTCGTAATCGGTATCGGTGTTGACGCGCTGATAAGGTGGAAGCAATGCGCCTGCGTTTGTTGGGCGTAGGTCTGCTCCCCAGAGATAAAATCCTGATACACCATCACCTGTATAAGTTGGTAGTCCATAACCCCCAGTAGGAACGGTAGTTACATTAGACCCAGCTATATTAATTCCTGATGCTGCTGTAAATGTAGCAGTAACTACGCATCTATACCAACCTGTTGAACCTATTTGTGTGCATGAAACTGAATTTATAATTTGCCCACCAGATTGATACTGATAATATGTCCCTAAACTTAAATCAAAAATGACAGAAATGTAGTTGGATATCCCATTATTGCCAGCTAATGTTAAATATCTTCCATTATTTTTTCCATATACACTAAAAGTGTATGTTCCCGCAGATGAAGCTACTATTCCACCGCCAACAGGGGTTATAAATTGAGTACCTGCTGAAGATGATTCAGTAAATAAAACACCACTAATTGTTCCATCAGGCGCAGGTATCATACTTGGAGGAACAGTAGATCGAATGTTTGCCCAAGGAGAAGCAAATGTTTGACTATACGTCAATATATTCACCCTTGCACTCAGTATCGGGCGGTTGCCTGCTGTGGCTTGGAAGGCGTGGTTGCCTCTACCTGACTTGTCGCGCATCAACCCGACAGGTTGTTCTACTGCCGTGACAGGCGTAGTGCCTGCGCTGTCTTGAAACAAAGTCGTCAAGACACTTGGATCGTACCATGCGCCTTGTTCTCCCGCGGCAAACCAAGTTAAAGGGTTAAACCTACCGCCCAAGATGTTTGTTATTGCTAGGGATAATCCATTCAGTTGCATGGCTATAGCATTGCGATAATGTTAGTGGCTGTTGTGCCGGTAGCGCGCACTCGCTTTGCTCTTACAGGCAGTATCTGTCCGCTTGACAATCCTGAAAACGTAATAGTAGTTCCATCAGCCATGTCGATATTTAAATTACCCGCACCACCTACATAAAGGGCTCTGCAAAGGTTAGTCAAATCCGTGCTATCGCTAGGGGTTACTAATACCGCACTTTCAGCGGGCGCTGTATTTTCTGCTTTGAGATTAGTTGATTGCATGTGTAATCCTAATAAAAGTGTCAGAGCCTTATAAATTGCCGGCAGGATAGAGCGCAAAGATGCCGGTTGCCGTAGTGCTAGTAGATAAAATGCGAGAAGCATTAACACGCACGATTTGACCTGCGGAAAGTGAAGTCAATACCGCCGTGCCGCCACCCGCTAGGTTGACGTTGACGTTGCCTGCACCTGTGACGTAAATCGCCGTACAAGGTCCACTGCCTAGATCCGTGCTGTCGGATGTGGTAACCGGCTCACCTTCAAATTCTGACGGTTGTTTAATGCCGTTGGTAAAAAGTGCTTGTGCAAAAAGTTGTCTGGGCATGGAAATCTCCTGGTTAAATTAACTGTAGCCACTGAACGCGCGAGTGGCGTCAGTTAATGCGTTGGGTTCGTTGGTCTTAGCCGCCGCAAGTTTCTGTGCGGTATCGGCACCTTGGTTCATCATGGCCGCTTGCGTCGCTTGTTGCTGCGCTTGGGCGCGTTGTCCACGTAATGCGTCCACTTTGTCCTGGGCAAGCAAGATGCGTGGATCAATGCCGAGCGAATCCGCATAGATATCGGTGAGTTTGTCGCCATCGATCTTGTCTAAGACTTCCGGTTTAAACTGCGCCACACTGCCTACAGTCCCGATAAACCGGTCAATCGAGTTGGTGCCGACTGCGCGCTGCGCTTGGGCCAACATGCTCACCAACTCAACGTTAATGTCGTGGCCTTGCATGGCTTCTGGTGGCGGTGGTGCAATGCCAGAGGCCATGATCTGATCAAACGTGATCTCGATCAGGGGATCTAGCAATTCGTTTTGTAAACGCTCAAGCACAGGACCGAGCATCAATAACTTTTCTTCATGACGTTCTGCAACTTCAGTGGCAGTCATTCGGGCATCTGTCTGATTGGCCAGCATCAGAAAAAGATCCGCATAGAAGCTGCCTTCGATGCGGTGCCGAACGTCTTGGATATCCATCAGCAGGTCATTGAGATTTAAATTGACTTCAAACGCAGTTTTTACGCCTTGCGATCCGCCGGCCACATCCACATACGTTACGCCGCCAGGCAAGCGTTCCACGTCACGGTTCTTCATAGACGTTGGCACCTGTAAGGGCGGGTTGGTTTGATAGTCGATGCCTTGCGCTTTACGCAGCTGCTCGTGCTGTAATTGTTTGATGTCGCCTAACGCTTCCATGCCTGGGCTATTGCCGTAGATGTCGCCGCCTGAAATCGACCAGCGTGGGCATAATGCCGGAAAACGGGTAAACCCGCTCTCACTCAAGTATTGGTCTGGTGCCGATCCCACCTCAAAGTAGACCGAGCGCCAGGGCATGTTCATATTGTCCTTCTTGCTAGGATCGCGATCAGTACGCGGCTCTATGCAATGGATGATTGTGATCCATGCGTCTAAAGATCCACGCTCATACATCGAGCGCGTCGAGGGCATGACGTTCTCAATACCAAATTCGGTGACGATCTCATGCACTGTTTTCTGAAACTCGCGGTAAAGGGTAGTTACTTCCCCCTTCCAGTTGGTTGCAATCGCATACTCACCTGTCGTGAGCGGGTACATGTGGATCACGTTATCAAAATCGGGCATGACAATACATGCCGCGGTGCCAAACGTGCCGAGTTCTTCGTACATGCTGTGCAATGCGCGATAGGTGTTTGACTTTTGAAACACGGTTAGCATGATGCTAGTCACATCGTTAAGCCAGTATTTCACCTCAGCGATCTCCATCAATGCGGGATCTGTGGTTGCCAAACGAAACCAAGGGCGCGCAGGACTAGTTAGCCCTGACATGAGCCCCGCCGCTAATACGCGCAGGGCGCGCGTGCCTGTATTGTCGTAAATGTAATTGTGCCGGCGATAGCCACGGTTACGGTCTTGAATAAAATAACGGCCTGAGCGCGGCAACAGATAATCTGACAGCTCTTTCCAGTGCGCCCACCAGGTTGCGCGCTCGGTCTTGAGCTGACCCCACCGTGTCTGTAATTTATTGCGGGGTGTGTTTTCCATCCCTTAGGCCCCTAGCAAAGTGCTTTTGCCTAGCGTCAATGATGCAGGATCTACGCCTTGCGCACCGGTTAGCATAGTGCCTGAAGCACCGCTCTTGCCTGCTTGTTGCGCGGCCGAAAGAATGGCGGCAGTGTCGGGCTTCTTTTGATTCGCGCGGTTGAAATCTTGATCCGCTTGCTTAGCGGTGCGGTCCGCATTGGCCTGCGCTTGTTGCATAGACTTCTTCGCTTGATCCGCTTGCTCTGCGCCTTGTGCGGCAGAAACACCCACGCCGGCAGCGGCAGCGACTGCGGTTACGGCTAATGCTACTCCAGACATTGTGCTTCCTCGTAAGTGAGTTGGTTGGTGCGAGTGAGCAGCTGCTCAGCCTCGTCGGTAAATTCGTTTTCGGCATCGGTCACGCTGGCCGCATCTGTGGCAAAGCTCATCGTGAACATAGTGTCTTCAATCGCATACGCGGCTTGCTTACGTCCGCCGTCACCCTCGATGATCTGATAGCCTTTGATCTCGCGCGCTTCCTCGCCAATGTAGAGCATGGCATGGCCGCTGACGATCAAGGTCGTCGGGATCTTGACCATCACGCCCACCACAACGGTTCCCGCCGGCACAAATATTGTGCGGTGATACAAACCCGCGTGCAGATGATGCGTGGTATTGATCTTCACCTGGGGTAACTCGCGCATAGCATCGTGCAGTTGATGCACACATTGCAAAGCGCGGTCGTTCATGGTGTGGATCACAGCGCTCATGGTTTTGCTCGCAGATAGATGCGGTTTGTTTCTTTGAAACCCATAGATTCCGCCGCTTTTGCAAGCCGGCTTTCTGATGGCGCACCGATAGCTAATGCCGCCATGCCGTGACTAAACGCAGCCTCTGCCACGCTATCAACCAGCTTTTTGCCGGTGCCAAATTTGCGGTATTCGGGTAGCACAAAGATCGCCATAGTGTTGCCGATCGATGCCGAATACTGCGCGGCATAACACATCATGATCACCATGAAGCCGACCAAGGTGTCGCCTGCATACACGCCATGTGCAATGATGCCGCCACTCTCTTCCATCGCTGCGTATCCGTCCCAATCGGGTAGCGGTTCGGGCATGACAGAGAGCGCAGACTCCTGCGCATACGCGTCCAGTAGCGCGTCGATGTTACTCGCGGCTTGGATTTGGGTAATGCTGATGGGTTTGATTAGAATGTCGTTCATGGTGCCAAAGCCTACGGCACCATAATCTGGGTAAGTGCATCAAATCTTGTACGGATCGTAGTCGAGTACAGCGCGCCTGGTGTTGTTATTGCCGAACGGCAAAAAGGAGCGCTTAGGTGTGTCAAGCAAGGCCAGACAGTACGCACTGCCGTAGTCCGGTGATCGGCCAATCTTGGCAATGATCTCATCGCGACTGGCCACATAGATTGTCGATCCAGACAGCGACCAGGTGGGTGCGCAAAGATCGGCAAATAATCGTGGATCTGGCGGCAAAGCAATGCCGGTGTTGCTAGTGGGATCTAACGCTTCGCGCATGCGCCACCAAAGTTCTGAGCGTTGGTTTTTAAACCGTAGCCGGCCTGACTTATCCAAACCGGTTGCGGCCTCGGATACGTTTACGCCGATCACTTGTTGGTTGGTGTCTTTCAAAAAATCATACGGCGATGCGCCCACGCCAATCACGTCAATGTGAATGGGGGATTGATCGCGGTTAGCTGCAATCACTAAGCCGGCCACGGTCGGTCCGTCCGGTGTGGCGGTGCCTGGATAGACTAGCGGCACATCAAACCACATGTCATGCCGTCGGGCAATGAGCGTAGTATCTCGCCCACCCCGCGCCACGTCCACGCCTAGGGAGTCCATTGGCGGCAGCTTGAGTGGTCTTACCCACCTTGCTTGCGCATCTTCTACCCAAGCGGTTGGGATAACTTGCCATGGGTCGTCTTCAATACCTGCCATAAAATCTCCATAAAGCATTTGTGAGCGTAACGGTTCCGGCAAGGCTTGCAGTGTTGCCATATAGCCGGTGTTCATGAGATAGGGGTTATCCGATATGCGTGACGGAATAAACGTGCGCGACATCGGTGTGATGACATCACTGCCATGGGTGAAGGTCGTGCCATCCTCGCACTCGATCTCTTTGCCTTCGACCATCGCAAAGTATCTTAGCTCACCAGGTTGCGCCGGCTTTGGGTGCTTAGGGTCCAGCCAAGGCGCAAAGAACGCAATGATCCACCGGCCTTCTGCTGTTGTTGGTGGGTTAAAAGTCAGCAATGCCTGGCATCGCTGTTTAGGATCGACTGATCGCAGCCAGCCGAGCAATGCGCGGACTTGAGACTCCAGAAAGTTGGCCGCCTCATCGAAGATCAGCAGATCATGCGGCCGGCCTTGGTACTTGTTCCAGTCATCCACGTTAGGTGTAGAACCAAACTCGATCTGCTTACCTGGTAGTCGCCAGATCCTCTCCGCGCCATTAAAGCCATCACGGCTGCCGATAAGCTCGGTAAAGCGATCGATGATACCAGTGAGCTGGGTTGCCTCGCGTCGAAGCACCAGCGTCTTCTGGTGCTGTCTAAGCGTCTTACCACAAGCCAGATCTGTCTTACCCCCACCAGCTGCCCCGCCATAGCCGATGATATCCGCCGTGGATTCATACGCCATCGACTGTGGACCTTGCAGCGGCATCCATACCGGCATCGTCGCAAGCAAAACATCAAGCTCTTTAAGTTCCGCCGGTGTGAGATATTTTAAAACTTCCGGATCAAACAAGGTCGCTTGCATCTACTTTCTGCCTGCCCTGGGCCTGTGCGATAAGCGCTGCGACTTTAGCCGCGCGATCAGTGTCGTTGATCTCAACCGGTCCACCATCAGCACCGGTGAGCTCCGTGGTGATCTTGTCGCCGTATTTCTTGGGAGCAAGTTTAGCTGCCCGCCAGCGCTTAGACGATAACACCACGTTGGCCGCTTTCGCATCGACTACACCTGACAGCGTGTCGCGCTCGATCTCTGCCATATCACACTCAAGCGCTTCTGCTTGCAAAGTTCTGGCGCGCGCGCACCTGCTGGCAAAGTCATCGTTAGCATCAAGCCACCTCCACACCGTTCGCCAATTTGGCATGTGAATATCCGCGCAAATCCCACGCATTGATTCGCCTTCCGCAATTCTTGCGCATATCTCATCTGCCAACTCTTCGCTGTAACTTACTCGTGCCATTTTTTAATCCTCCAAAAAACATTTTTTCAAACGGGCAATGGTTTGCCCGCGTCGTTCGTACCGACAGATCCTGCCCACCGTCACCTTGCTGATTTCAAATTTCTGAGCAATGACGCGGTAGCGCATACCTTCCTCCGCCAATGCCCTAATCAGTTCGATGTCATCATCGCTCAATTTTGCACGGGGATGGCTTTCACCTATGCGTAAGCCGTCCTCGTTTACTGCCACCAATATCGTTCTCAAAGCCAATCCTCCAAATCCGCAAAAAACACCTGTAACTACCTGTAACCTCCGTAACCACTACCTCTATAACCTTTCCCCCAGCCTACTTATATAGTAATATCTATATAGTTATAAATAAGGTAGTTACAGTAGTTACGTGGTTACAACCCTTGGTTTTACTGGGCTAAAACGTAACCACCTCCTTTTATTAGCTAGTTACAAGGTAGGTACACCCACATTAACTTGCCATCCAGCCGCCGCTGTTTTCGCGCAAAACCCGCAATCCGCAAAACTTTACCTATTTGCATCTCGTCAGCACGTGATAAATTACGTGCTTCAATACGCAAACATTCGCGCGCAATATCCCCCGTCCGCAAAAATTCACGTGTTCGCGGTATTTCACCTGTTAACGCATCTGGTGCGGATAGCCAATTTTCAATTTCTTCTTGGAAGCGTTCGGTCATCGTGTGTTCTTCATGCACGTCCGCCGCCAAGCGTTCAGCATCTCTAAACGCAATGCCAAATAAAGAAAAAAGCTCACGGCCCTCCGCCCACAATTGCAAACGATCGCGGCGGATCGCCTCGATGTCCGCTTGGCCAACACGGACCGGACACCATCGACGGTTACCGGTGTCGTCGGCTAAAAATTGCTCCTGGTTGGTCGTACCGATAAACACCAAACGCCTAGGAAACGACGTGGCAAACTCTCGGTACTTGGGGATCCAGTTCTCATGGGTGCGGGTGATGAAGGCTTTGATTGATTCCTGCTCTTTGGTGTGCAGCCCGCGCAGCTCTCCGATCTCAGCAAGCAAACGGCCTCGCATCTTGCGTGACAGATCTTCTTCCTTCTCATGAAAACTCACTTCAGTAAAAAAGTCTTGGGACGGCACCATGGCCGCCACGCTTGATGACTTCTTAGATCCTTGCTCACCGATTAAGATTGGCACCATGTCCGCCTTAATGCCAGGCTCAAGCACACGGCCGGCCAGCGCTGTCCATATATAAGAAGCCACGGCCCGGGTGTAGTCGGTGTCCTCCGCGCTAAAATAGTTAGATAAAAAGCGCTCAACCCTAGGCACGCCGTCCCATGTCAAACCGTCTAACCACTCAATCGCAGAGTCAAAAGGATTATCATCCGCCACCATGAGCACCACATCGCGGATCAACTCACGGCCGACCGGTTTGAACCCGCCCTGTTCCAAGGTGATGCGAAGGCGAGAGTAGTCCGCGTCAGTAAAAGCGCGCCAGGCATTAGGCGCATCGTCCGGAGTAAACATGATTTCATCGCGAAAACTGTCGTAACGGATCTGTATACCACACAGGTCCGGACGGTTTAGAGCTTTGCTCACGTTCTCAATGGTTGATTCGATTGCGCCTACTTTGTCGCGCTTAAAGCGCGGCATCTCGCGCTCACCGGATGGCACCTCAACCACATCAAAGTCATCCGAGGTGGCGATTGATGCACTTGCCTTGCCTTTAGCCTTGAGACAATGCTCACGCCAAAGGTATAGCAAGGCTCTGTCCTGATCCTGCCGCCTGTGGTCGAGTGCGACCTCCATCGCAAAATCGTTATAAGCCAAAATCGACAGCACTTCGGCGTCCGTGTAGCCTGCCGCATACAGACTCACGCCCACGCCGAACAGCGTGCCGGATCGATCCGTGTCAAACTCCCCCGTCAACAAAAAGCGCTTAGGTCCTGCCGGTATGCGCAAATCCTCAACATATGGCAACACCAAATCATCCAGCAAATCCGGTAGGTTAAGATCAATTACCTCGGCTTTGCGCTTTTCTCTAGCGTATCGGGTAAAGAGATCGGCCAACACCCCAGGTGCTACGCGCACCAGATCCGCTGGAGAGTTAACAAGCGCAGCACCGGTCACGGTTAAAAAGCGTGCCTCGTTACCGCCGTACACTTCGATGCCTTGGTCGTGGTTGGTCCAATCCACCTCAAGATCGCCGTGCAAAAAGATCCGGTAACCCTGCCCACTGGGTGACAACTCGGTATAGCTATTCACTTGGGTGATAATATCAAGCGCCCACGACTGATCCAGGCAGTTGTCTAAGTCAATCGCGACAATGCCCTTTAAACCAGTCATGACAAAACCCAAACCCGCAGACTTATTATGCGATAGCGCAGCAGCTGCCAAATCAAAACTCACCCACTTATCCGGCTTGGCCGTTGATAAGCCGTAGTCTGGATTGCTCGCCAGCTGCGGGATCTTGTCAAACTTCTTGCGCTTGACATTCCACACGGCTTTCCACGGCGACCACCGGTCTATGGTTTTGAGTGCAGCCGGAACGTGTTCTAAATAAAAAGAGGATTGATCATTCGGGATCATCACCACCGCCCACGCTGTCCGCAGCGCGTAGTGCCTTAATTGCTTGCACAAGTTTGATGCGCAAGTCATTTAAAGACGGATCTCTGACCGTCAATAGCCGATCAAATATCTCTTCTAAAAGTTCGATCATAAATTCCCCCTGGGAGTAAATAGCTCCAGCGTTCTGGGGTTCACCAACTCCACCCGATCAACGCCGTATTGCGATTCGATTTCAACCACGCGGCTTGCCGGTACGAATCCGCGACGCACCCACAGACTCACAGCCTGTTGGGTGACGCCGAGCGTACTGGCTAATTGAGCTTGACTGCCTGCCGCAGAGACAGCCGCTCTTACTCCTGAGTAAGACATTGCTTTTCCTGTTTGATTAAAGAGCGGACATTGTACAAGTAAGGCTTGTGTATATACAAGATAAATTACACTTTACAAAAAATATTTGTATTGCCCTATTGACACAAGTTTAAACTTGTAAGACAATATGACTCAACGGGATAGCAATCCTATTTTTAACTAACAAAACAATGGGTGATTTATGAAAACCCAAGAAGAAATTTTAAGAAGCGACGCGATTAATTACGCGTTGCAAAAAGCGGACCACACCATCAGCGAGATGCGTGGACACCTTTACACCTCTTATGCGGTCATCTTTTTCATGATCGTACTTTTAACCACAGTGGGCCTTGGCCCTAAATGCTAATCGGAGAAAAAAAATGAGTTTAGAAACAGCAATACAAGAAAATACAGCAGCAATCCAGAACCTTATCGCCTTGCTTTCGCAAAGCGGTTCAATCGCCCAGGCACCGGTGGCCCACAGTAACAGTGCCAGTGACACGGAGGAAGGCCGCACCGAAAAGCCAACTCCCGCAGTTGCCGCTAAGAAACCCGCTTCAAAAGTTTCAACCTCGGCTGATGAAGCGGTTAGCGTTACCTATCAAGATGCCGCTAAGGCAATCCAAGACTTGGCGAAAGCCAAAGGCCGCGATGCAGCTATCGCGGTGTTAGCAACCTTCAACGCCTCAAAACTCCCAGAAGTCAAAGAGTCTGACTTCGCGGCAGTGGTTAAGGCTTGCGAGGCTGCGTAATGGCCCACGCGAAATATTCACCCAGCGGCGCAAGCCGCTGGATCGCTTGCCCTGGCAGCGTAAATCTTGAAGAAAGATTTCCTGACAGCTCAAGTGAGTTTGCAGATGAAGGTAGTGCTGCGCATTTTTTGGCAAGCACTGCGCTTACGGATGGCAAAAATGCGAAAGAGTATCTATATAAAAAGATTGCGGTATTTAACGACCGTGAAAAATTTATAGGCATGCAAGACAAATCGGAAAGCGCGCGCATCTTCGTGGTAAACCCAGAGATGATCGAGAACGTGCAAGTTTATTTGGATCTTGTGCGCTCAATGCCTGGCGATCTGTATGTCGAGCAAAAATACTTGATCTCGCACTTGACCGGTGAAGCTGATGCCAAAGGTACAGCCGATGCCGTGGTCATCCACGACGGCAAAATCACGATCGTAGATCTTAAATATGGTCGTGGTGTAAAGGTAGAAGCCGAAGGTAACTATCAGCTTGGCATGTACGCAGCAGCTGCGATCGAACACTGGTCTTTTTGTGAAGAGTTTCACAGCGTAGAGCTAGTGATCTGCCAGCCTCGCATCAATCACGTTGACCACTGGGAAACGGATCTTGAGTGGATCGAGATGCTTACCCGCAATGTGGACCTTGCTGTTCGCCGGTCGCAAGAAGCCAATCCGGAATTTGTGCCAGGTGACAAGCAGTGCAAGTTTTGTAAAGCAAAAGCGTCTTGCCCTGCTTTGACTAACCATGTTTTGTCTACGATCACTGACGATTTTGTGGATCTTGAGCAAGAGATCAAACCGCAAATTGCCGCTGCTAAAGATCGCACAGTAGACAACGTGCTACTGGGCGGCCTAATGGCCTCGCTTGATCTGATCGAAGATTGGTGCAAAGCGATACGCGGTCGCACTGAGGCTGAGCTGTTTGCCGGTAAAGAAGTACCAGGCTACAAGTTAGTTGAAGGTCGTCGTGGATCGCGCAAGTGGAACGATGCTGACGGCGTTGAAGCGCTGATGAAGTCGATGCGTATCAAAACTGATGTCATGTACGACAAGACGCTAATTTCACCTACGACGGCAGAAAAGTTAGCCAAGTCTGGTGAGATCGGTCCGCGTCAATGGCCGCAGCTGCAAGGTCTAATCTCGCAATCAGAAGGTAAGCCCTTGGTCGCGCCGGTGTCGGACAAACGCCGCGCAATCTCAATCACGGCTGAAGATGATTTTGACGCGATGACTGACGATGAAGCGCTAGGCATCTTGACCGGAGGTGATCTGGTATGACCACACAGTCAGCACTCTTACCGGCTGATGCTCGCAAGATGTTAGCTGACGCCGCGCAGATAAAAGATCCGGTTGCACGGGAACGTGCAATCAACCGCGTTACAAAACGCATTAAACAAATGTATCCAAAATATTTTAGGAGTTAAACCATGGCTATTATTAAATTGAGCAGTACCCGTCTTGCTTTTCCCGCGCTGTTTGAAGCACAAACAGTTAATGGTGAGGGTGAACCGGCTTTCTCAGCAGTGTTCTTGATTGCAAAAGATGATCCGCAAATTGCGAGCATCAAGGCGGCAATCACTGAAGTTGCAAAAGAAAAATGGGGCGCTAAAGCCGAAGATCACCTGGCCAAGATGGTCGCGGGTGACAAGACCGCGCTACACAACGGTGACTTAAAGTCTGAGTACGACGGTTTTCAGGGGATGTTTTACATCTCAGCTAGAAACAAAACCCGTCCGACCGTTATCGATCGAGACAAGTCACCTTTAAATCAGGTAGACGGCAAGCCCTACGCCGGCTGTTACGTTAACGCAAGCCTTGAGCTTTGGGCGCAGGATAACAAATACGGCAAACGCATCAACGCGTCATTACGCGGCGTGCAGTTCTTTAAAGACGGCGACGCGTTCGCAGGTGGCGGCGCTGCCAAAGACGATGAGTTCGAGGATCTTACAGAAGGCGCAGCTGCTGAAGCTGATTTGTGGTGATCATATGGCACTTATCATAATCACCATTATGGATCAGGAAGACACCGCTGTCGTCAATGTGGTTTGCGAACCTACGTTGGAATCAAACGACGGTCCCGTAACTGCAGCCCAACAAGTAGCCCTCACGATGATCGAAGCAGTGGGTGGTGAAAAGAAAGAACCTAAAAAGGACAACGTGATTCAGTTGTTAAGTTAATCAAATCGGCCTGCTCACCCAGGCCGCTTTTGCAAACCGATCCTGGCGGGTCGTTTTACCAAAGCGCAATTTTAGAGAAAGTGAATGACAACCTTGTATCTTGACTTAGAAACTTACTGCGAAACGCCGATCAAGCACGGCACCCACCGCTACGCTGAAGACGTAGAGATCACGCTCTTTGCGTATGCAATCGACGATGGTCCGGTAAAAGTCTGGGATTGCACCGCGACAGACAATATCCCTGGCGATCTTGCGCAGGCGTTTGTATCGCCGAGCGTTACCTTAGTTGCGCACAATACCGGCTTTGATCGTACAGTCTTAAACGCGCAATTCAGAAAAACTGATTTATCCAGGTGGCAAGACACAATGGTCCAGGCTTTAGCGCACTCGCTACCGGCAGGCTTAGGTGATCTCTGCGAAGCGCTTGGCGTGCCTACTGATCAAGCAAAGGATAAAGACGGTCGGCAGCTGGTCTTGTTGTTTTGCAAACCCAGCAACACCCGAAAGATCAGACGCGCTACGCGTGAAACTCACCCTGATCAGTGGGCGCGCTTTATCGACTACGCAGGCCGCGACATCATCGCAATGCGTGAGTGCCAACGTCGCATGCCTACCTGGAATTACACAGGTGCGGAGTTGGCGCTCTGGCACCTGGACCAAACGATCAACGATCGCGGTGTGCTAGTTGATGTTGAAATGGCAGAGGCGGCAATCCGTGCCGTAGACTTAGCTCAAAAGAAAATGGCCAAGCGCGTTAACGCTATGACAGGTGGCGCGGTGCAAGCAGCAACGCAGCGCGACGCTATGCTCAAGCACATGCTCGAAGAGTACGGCATCGAGTTACCCGACATGCAAGCATCAACACTTGAGCGACGTGTCAACGATCTATCATTGCCGGCCGAGCTGCGCGAGTTGCTTGTGATCCGGCTACAGGCAAGCAGCACCAGTACGGCTAAATATAAAACCCTGATCAACGGGGTAAGCAGCGACGGCAGACTGCGCGGCACTCTACAGTTTAACGGTGCCAGTCGCACAGGCCGCTGGGCCGGTCGTTTGTTTCAACCGCAAAACTTACCCAGGCCATCGCTTAAGCAAGATCAAATCGACTTGGGCATCGCGGCGATGAAAGCCGACTGTGTGGATCTAATTGTTGATGACGTGATGGAGTTAACGAGTTCCGCAATTCGCGGCTGCCTGATTGCACCCCTGGGTAAGCAGTTTGTCGTAGCCGATTTGTCAAACATCGAGGGACGTGTACTTGCGTGGCTTGCCGGCGAAACGTGGAAGATCAAAGCGTTTGAGGACTTCGATAAAGGCACCGGTCACGATCTTTACAAACTCGCTTACGCTAAATCGTTCGGTGTTAAGCCCGAAGACGTTAGCAAAGACGATCGTCAAGTCGGCAAGGTGCAAGAGTTAGCGCTAGGCTACGAAGGCGGTGTGGGCGCGTTTATCACTTTCGCATCGGCGTACGGCATTGACCTCGAGGCGATGGGGCAACAAGCATGGGACGCGATCCCTGAAGACATACAGCGCGAAGCAAAGCGCGCGCACGGCTACGCTTTTAAAACCGGCAAGACGTTTGGCTTATCTGATCGCGCTTGGTGTACATGCGACGCGTTTAAACGTACATGGCGCAACGCTCACCCAGAGATCTCGACCTTCTGGGGCGAGCTGCAAGACGCAGCCGTGCAGGCGCTGGTCAACAAGGGCGTGACCTATAGCTGTCGCAAACTCTTGGTGAGATGCGACGGCGCGTGGTTACGCATCAAGCTGCCGTCGGGCAGGTTCCTTTGTTACCCAGGCGCAGCACTTAAAGACGGCAAGCTGCACTATAAAGGCGTTAACCAATACTCACGCCGTTGGTCCGCTTTGCAGACGTACGGCGGGAAACTAGCGGAGAACGTCACCCAAGCCGTAAGCCGTGACATCTTAGCCGCCAGTATGCAAGGCATCGAGGACGCTGGATATCAGATTGTTTTAACGGTCCACGACGAGATCATCGCCGAGGCACCAGACCAACCCCACTACAACGCCGATCACTTATCTGCGCTGATGGTGACAAAACCACAATGGGCCGACGGCTTGCCGCTTGCAGCGGCAGGCTTTGAGGCCTACAGATACAGAAAGGAGTAAAAACATGATGCGACTTGATCAGGTGAGATTTGGACACTATAAAAATAACGATCTCGAGGGACACAAAACAATTAAAGATTGGCTTCTTTCTAAAATTGACGCGGCAGAATTAACCGTACCCGATCGGGCTCAAGTTATTTTTATTACCCCTTTAACCGCAACGCGATTTGTTTTACGAGATCGAAATAGCTTAACCAACTTTAAAAAGAAAGTCAGCAGCTGCTCAGGTCTTGGACCGGTGGCTACGCGCAACGCGCAAAAAAGGTTAACGATATGAGAGAGTCAATCATTGAGGGATATCTAGTCGAGCGAGCTTTGCTTGCCGGCGCAGAGATCCGCAAAGTGAAATGGTTGGGCCGGCGCGCGGCACCGGATCGCTGCATTATGTTTAAGGGCGTGACGGTATGGGTGGAAACAAAAAGCACAGGCAAGAAACCGGATCCGCATCAGCTTAGAGAACATGAGCGGATGCGACGCGCTGGCCAAACGGTGTTAGTCATCGATACGCTGGAAGATGTCGATCACCTTTTTGCTCTGTTTAAAAAGACGAGCAATGATTGCCCTGAGTGCGGGCGCGGGATGCTATTGTTTTCCTCGCACAAAGAAAAGATCTGCAACGATTGCCGGATCATTTACGAATGGAATCTTAATGCAGGCCAAGCGCCTTTAGTCAAATATCAAAGGTAGTTATGAATAGTATCTATAGATCAATCGCAATGATGTTAGCACCGTTTGTTTTTTTATTCATGCCGGTGATTTTAACTGTAATCACCCTCTTAATGTTGCTTGACGGAATTGTTAAGCGCGCAATCGAGTTGGTGAAACGTGCGTAAACAATTTACACCAAGGCCTTATCAACACTCCATTATTGCGCATATTGTGGATACCCCACGATGTGCGGTGTGGGCGGGCATGGGATTGGGTAAGACGGTATCAACACTGACCGCAATCGACATCATCAATTTAGTTGAGCCTGGTCCTACGTTAGTGTTAGCGCCTTTACGCGTAGCCAGTTCGACTTGGCCTGATGAGGTTGCTAAATGGCAGCACTTAAGCGACCTGACAATCTCACCCATTGTGGGGGACGCATCGTCTCGTCGCAAAGCGCTGGCGACTAAAGCGGATGTTTACACTATTAATTACGAAAACTTGCCCTGGCTGGTGGAGCAATGCGGGGAAACCTGGCCGTTCGCCAAGATCGTCGCCGATGAAAGCACAAAACTCAAAGGCTTCAGGCTACGCCAAGGCGGTATGCGCGCAAGAGAGTTAGCGCGAGTTGCACACAGCAAAGCGACACGCTTCATTCAATTGACCGGCACACCTTCACCCAACGGCTTGCAAGATCTGTGGGGGCAGTTCTGGTTCTTGGATCGCGGCAGCCGTTTAGGTCGCAGTTTTAGCGCGTTTGAAGCGAGATGGTTTCAAAAGATCCAGGTAGGTGAAGATCGACACGCCGTGCAGACAAAGCCTTTGGCGTTTGCACAGTCGCAGATTGAAGATGCAGTGCGCGATCTTTGTATTTCGCTCGATGCTAAAGATCACTTTGAAATTGATGAGCCTATCGTTAATGTGATCCGTGTCGATATGCCGGCCAAAGCCCGCGCGCAATACAAAGAGATGGAAAAAGAAATGTTCATCGAGCTTGAGTGCGGCGCGCAAATCGAAGCATTAAACGCTGCGAGCAAAACCATCAAATGCTTGCAGATCGCAAACGGTGCCATCTACACCGATGACACCCGAACAACTTTTACGGAGATTCACAATGAAAAAATCAAAGCACTGGAGTCAATTATCGAAGAAGCTGCGGGGATGCCTATCCTGGTTGCTTACCATTTCAAGCACGACCTTGCAAGGTTACAAAAGGCTTTCCCTAAAGGTCGGGCGCTGGACAGTGATCCTAATACTATTAGAGACTGGAACGCCGGAAAAACCCCGCTACTCTTTGCGCATCCGGCCAGCGCGGGACATGGCCTCAATCTACAAGACGGCGGAAACATCCTCGCATTTTTCGGACACTGGTGGAATTTAGAAGAGTACCAACAAATTATTGAGCGGATTGGTCCTGCGCGCCAGGCGCAATCAGGATACAACCGCCCAGTATTTATACATCACATCGTCACTAAAGGCACGATGGATGAGATGGTCATGCTACGCCGCGATTCAAAGCGCGAAGTGCAGGACCTTTTATTAGAAGCAATGAAACAAAGGAAAGGGGAATGACAGCAATTAATATTATTCTTTTTGTTGCAGGGATATATCTTATGGTATTTACATTTGTCATGCATATACTTACAGATAAAAAAGAACCTATTTACAATCTTGTAGCTTTATATTTAGTTAGTTTGTTTGGTATATGGTCGGGGCTTAACGAGCTGTTGTTAAAATGGGGGTAGGTAATGAGTATTAGAAGATTTGTTAATAATTGTAGAAATACATCAAAAAAGCACGGGCAATAATTTTGCATGGGCGGAGGTTGAGTATGCAAAAGAACTCCTCGCTCAACCTGAGCCAGAGCCTGTGGCTTGGATAAATGGGGGTATTGGAGGAGAAACGGCTGTTGGCTGGTATGAAAACGATATCGCTAATCTGCCAAAAGGTACAAAACTATACTCAGCACCACCAAAACGAGAGCCGTTGAGTGATGAAGTGATAATGTTATTAGGGAAACAAAACTTGTATCTTGAAGCTAATACGTTTAAACCCTTTGGTTTTGCTAGAGCAATAGAAAAAGCACATGGGATATGAGTTGAACTATGAAATATAGCGTGTGGGTAAATAATAATAATGAATGTGTTGTCGGTAGCTACTCATATAGTTATTACACAGATAGTTTTAAAGTAAGCTATATCAAAGTGGATAAGAACATAGACAAGTTAGCATGGTTTACCCTAACAACTTAGTAGGTTTGCTTTGTCAAAGTTCATTTATTTTTACCTCAACTGCATTAGCAACAACACCAACTACTTCACCGGCTAAAGGGTTTTGCAGTTTGACATACTGCACACCAAGTTCAATGAGCGTTTTTAAAACACTTGTGGCTACGGGTTTTAAGTCATTAAAAATAATCTTTAAATCAGCAAAGACTATTTTAAATTTATCATCACCGGTAACATTCGGCATTGCCTCATTAGCTCGTTTAACTTCATCTACTACGCGAGTAAACAAGGCACCTTTCCCCCAAATTCGTATAAAAGTTTTTAAAGCTACTGCTATAACTTGATTACCTACTGACATAATACTATCCTACGTTGCATGATGCTGAAATAATGGCCCCGTCTATTTGTGTAGATTCGGGTGTGTATTTTAATGTTGGCGATATTGATGGTCTGCAAATACTACTTTGACAACTTATCAGGTGTAACAACACCCACAGCGCCGCTAAGAGCCATCCCAAACGCAATAATTGCTTCAGCTTGTTCGCCATGAAACACGACTCCAAAAGATGTTGCTACCCAAACAGCGCTGCGCCACGTAGAAGGTTCACGTAATCGAGCTAATATAAATTCTTTCATTATTTATTCCTCAGTCCAAGTGGATGGTTCGCGTAGTCTAGCTAATATAAATTCTTTCATACCCTCTTCTCGTAATATTCACCCGTGATAAATTGCGAAGCGACACGCGCAGCGCGCTCTGGTGTTTGCCTTGCCCAATAACTGTTCAACGCTTCAAAGTGCGCTTTGCGCCAGTCTAGCTTTTCAATGGCTTCGCGCATTTTGCTAAACTGCATGAAGCGAGCAACACCTAATTGAAACGCCATGTTGATGCACGCGTCTCGCCTTGCACCTTGCAGCGCGATATAGCCGGGCCAAATGGCGTCCAGCATATCCATCGTGCGTTCAACATCATTATGCAATAGCACCTCGGCTATCTCTTCGGTAATTACGTCGGGGATTCGGTTGCCCTCAAGCAAGGGCTTAGCATCTAAGTTATGCCCATACCCAATCGTTTTCTTGCCGGCCGTGCAGTGATACGCTTCTAAGCGTAGTCCTTCTTCAAATTTAATCTGTGATAATAAAGGCTCGTCTACCATGTCCAGTGTCCTTTAAAGTAATACCAAACTGCGCCAGCTATCCCTACCACAGACCACTGTGCGAAAGCCTTAGCCGCTTCTTGCATAACCTCTTTACGCGCTCTTTCAGACTCAATACGCTCTTCAATCCATGCATGATGAGCTGAATGGATTTCAGGGTCAAAGGCAGGATGGTCGTTGATTGCTTCGAGTACCGCTTGCTTAATCTCATTTGCTGTCACTTATCCCCCTATTATTTGATACACGCTAACAAAGCCACTGTCCTATGCTTAGAGTTCGCACCCAGTTAAATAAAAACTGCCATAGGCTATTGCCGCTTGCCCCGCGGTTGCGCCTAGTCCCGTAATACCTGTTAGATTTATGAATGCTCCGTCTATAGATGATCCTGACAACGCAGCGGTGGTCACCGGATAACCCACACCCCCTGAAGCATCCAATACGTAAAAAGAGTCAGAGGACACTATTCCCGTAGGCGCAATTCTTGCGGTTGTCTTAAAGGTAAAAGTCACTTTCGCGGCAGTCGCGGCGGTCTTTTGACCGACTAGGTTTGTATAGTTTCCGCGACAAACCGGTAAATATCTTTGACACAACGCCAATTCTGCACCGTAGGGTCGATATTCGAACGGCGTTGCGGTTGAGCCTTTTTCAAGTTGCACTTGTTCGATGTACCACGTCGACCCAGAGGATTGCGCACCACCCCTAAAAATAATTTCAATACCCGTCACCGCTGCCGAAGGCACTGCAAAAGTAGCACTAAACGCAGTTGGGGTAGTCGTCGGGTTAAATGTTCCAGCGGCAATCAGCGTTCTGGTGGGTGAAGAAACCGTGCCAAAAGAGTCAGTGGTATTTGCATAGTAGGCGTTCCACGATACCGATCCATTCGAAGAATTAGAAAGTATTGCGAAAAGCGTCACGGTACTACCAGCAAGATCTTTGCAGTTAATGCTCTCGATACGTTGTCCCACCGCGACGCTAGTCATTCCGGTAGCGCCGTTAATCCGTAAACGCTTGCCGCTAAGAGAAATATTATCGTCTTGTTGTATTGTCCCGGTAGCACCAACTGAATACACATACCACCGATCAAGATAGTAATTGATCCCACTAACGGCAAGCGATACTGCTGTGCCGCTATTTCTTTGATCTACTCTAAAACACCCATTGATCAAACGATTGCGCGAGCCAAGCTCATTCCCTGAGTTGGCTAACTTAGCTGGAGTGACGGCATTATCCGCAAGTTTTGCTGTAGAGACTGCAAGGTTTTGGATCTTTGCTGTAGTCACTGAGTTGTCGTTAGGTGTTCCCACCGCTAAAGCGTATGTCCATCGCACCAGAATGTTGTTGGTGCCGGATGCTGGTGCGGTTACAAATGTCAGCGTGGTGCCGGCAATCGTGAAATTCGTTGTAGGATATTGACGGATGCCTGATATAAAAACTTCAATCGCGTCGATCGATGCCGGAGTTGAAGAGAGTGTAAAATTAGTCTGTGATCCGGTACCGTTGAAAGTCTGGTTGGTGTAGCTCACCGGTGTAGATTGCGCCGATGCTTGCCACCCGGTCGAGGTATAAATTTGAAGCGATTGCGTAGATGAATTGTAGTAAAGATCACCCACACCAATCGGATTACCCAAAGGATCGGTCGAAGGTGCAGACACATAAACCCCGTAATAGATTCCTTCAAACGATTGCCAGGATGCCAAGGCGCTTGCAGCACTTGCAGCTGCGCTTGCGGTGTTGGATATCACCGATGCAATTAAATCGTCGGGATTGGTGCTGCTTGAGATACTCACCTTAACCGCACGACTGACCTGTTCTGAGATCTGCTGCGTCAAGATAGTCAAGCGGTCCAGCGCGTCATTAATGACGGACGGATAGAATCCGCCGTTGTTGGTCAGCACGACCGGTTGCAATTCTGCGACCGCACTTGATAGCGTGATCAGATAGCTAGTAGCGGGCGCAACATTCATCACCACTACACCACCAGGGTTAGCGTCTTGATTTACGTTGAGCGATACCGTGTAATCCGTAGTAAGGGCTAATGTGGTTTCCAGGCCGATTAAGTCTGTGCGAACAACCAGCAAATCGCTTGCTTGAAAAACTTTAAACGGAAAAGTAAAAATAGTGGTAAGGCCGTTGCCTGTATACGGGCCGGCTTTACGGGTAGTGCTGGCTATAGACATAAAGACACCTCTGAAAAGTTAACCTAGGCTAACTGTCAGAGGTGCCGGCAAGTGCATCAATGCTTCTCTTTAAACCCGAATGCTATCGCCGCAGGATTGGACGTTTTGCCCTCGGATATCGCTTCTATTCCGGTGACAGTTCGGTTGATCTGAGCGCTTGGTAGGGCAAAAGCATCACCCATCAAATTGACAAAAGCCTTGCGGAATGGCGTATCAAATTCACCTTGGCCTAATTGCTCCCCAAACTTGACGGTATCCGCAATCATTCGCACACCTGCCGGTCCTTGGTAATCTTGCTTATGATCCTCTACGCCGGCCATCAATTTAGCCGCCTCAGAAAACTCGCGCACTATCACCATCAAACCCATCAGATAGTCGATTTGGTTAGCAGCTAGACGCTTAGGTAGCTTCTCCCAATAATCGTCGTCATCGTCACCCGTTGGGGTGAGCGCTTCTTTAATAGCAAACCCTAATACCGGCGGTAAAACGTAAAGCAAAAGGTAATCCGCCGCTAGTTTTGCTTTACGTTTCCCGATCTCCGCCGACATCGTTTTACCAATCCCAATGTTAAGCGCGGTATTCATGTACGAATAAAACACGGTAAAGAGTTTTTGCGCAGCGCCACCTCGCTCAATTGCAGAGAGATCTTTCAACATCCCGCTGCCCTGGGAGTCAATCACGGCTTGATCGGCTAAAGCGATTGCACGTTCTTCTATCTCACCATTGGCTTGCGCTTTCTCATACGCGCCTATCCAGGTGGGGACATCGACCATCTGTTGGCAGCGCATCATTAAAAAGTATGCGTATCGGCCTAACCATTCTTTATACGGCGATTGATCCTCAACCGAATTGCGTAACTCGTTCAATTCTCTAAATCGAGTACGCGTGCGGTTGGCCATAAACTCTGACATTTCGTTGACGGATTGCGTAGATCCTTTGATATCCGCTAAATATCGGCTAACGCCTATACCTATCCATTTTGCGCCTACCACTGACACAGACTGCGTAAATCCAGTCGGTTGCATCGCCGCAGACATGACGTTAAACCCTAAACCCGATACGCTCACGCCTTGGCGAATTTTAGAAAGCGCAATATCAACCGTATTGTCAGATCCTTTTTCACCTTCAGCAATCGCGCTTGTCCACGTCTTAAATTGGTTTTTAAATTCCGGTCCATAGTGTTGACGAATCGCAGTATCAATCGCGTTATTCTTGATCAAGCGATTCGTATCAATCAACCACTCATGCCAAGCCAGATCGTGAATCACGTCATTCACACCCGAATAAACACCAGTCAACGAGTGAAGCAAAGGTCTACCTTTCACTTCTTCTGCACGCGCTTTGGTGAAGCTGCGACGTGTCGTCGCTGAAGTGTACGCCCCTTGTAGTTGGCGCTTTGCCGCTTCCGCGTCGCTATGTTCTTCTGCTCGTTGGCTGGCCGCAGGATCATACTTAATCGGGTAATACCCGCCGCGTAGGTTGACGGTTTCCCCGTCTGCGGTCGTCATGTTGAAGGGGGTAGGTTCTACCCAGTTAGGTTCTTTACCATAGACTCTGCGCTCTTTTGCAGCAATCAGCGGACGGTAAGTCTCAAAGTGATCCCATATTGCTTGCACAGCAAGCCATTCATCCCGTGTCAAAGACTGTAAGATTGGTGCTATCTGCGGCAGACTCCAGCCTTCACCACCTAACAAGCGTTGCAAATTGCCTTTGTTACCGACATTAAGTGCAATCGCAATACGCGCTTCACGGTTAAAGCTGCGATCAATACCAGGAAACTTTACGCCTTTACCGCCCATCTTACCCAGCTTAAACACTGGTGCCATAATCTCGGCAAGCGCAAGCGTTGCCTCAGCGCGCTGCGTGGTTTCCCAATCACCTCGCTCATTGGCGGGCCTTACTAAAAATTCCCAAACCGGTCCGCCGATATTTCCACCATCCAGCACCTTAACCAAGGTCGCCACTTTGGCATGTCCCCAGGCAAAAGCGCCCCATTTTTTCTTAGCCTGTTCAACACCGGTGTTAATAGTGCGGGTGTTGGCGATACGGCCTTGTGAGTTGTCGTTAATGCTTTGCACAATCTCATCGCGGATGGCTTCAAACTCGCGTTGGTCTTTAGCCAGTAGCAATTTCTTTTTAAGACGGCCTAAGTGTTCAATCTGCCTGACCGAATCCAGCACGCCTCTAAACTCTTCAACCGTCAGTTCTTTATATGATTTGATAAAGGCTTCGTTGGTGACATGCTCCGGTAGATCCGGAACAAAACCCTCATCTTCTTGAGAGACCAGCCACGCAGCTAAAGATTTTCGGCGATCAACTTCTTTATTGCTAATCTTGCGCAAATCAAACCGGCTTAGTATCGCGGCAATCTGATCGGCGTAATCAACATCAATGCCTTTAATAACACCGTTAAATTTCTTCAGATAGCGTAGGCCTTTTTCCACCTCGTCTTTAGCGTCCATCGCAGCCTTAGCCGCATACATGTTAAAAAGTTGGTTGCGTTTCTCAGCGGCGGCGTTGACAAGATCTTTCGCGCGCATGTACTTCTCGGCAGACTTAGCCGCTTTCACCTCTGCATTGGTAAAAACGCTCGGTAAAAGATCGCGTATTTTTTTACGTCCAATGGTGGTTGCGGCCAACATCTTAGCTGCGCTCGCTAGTATTTTGCGACCGCCTGTTGCCTTTGCCAAAGCATTGGCTTCGGTGGCCACCATCTTAACGCGCGCTTCGTTATGAATCGCAAGATCCGCCGCTTTCTCAATCGCGTCAGGTGATGATAGGTCGCCGTACTTCTCAAGCATACGCAAGTCCGTCAGCGCCTCGATCTCTTCATTCGGTGGTGTTGCGGCCATTAACTGCTGGATCAAGTCATCACCCGACGTAAATTCAGGATTGCCGTTCTCGTCTAAAATAAGATCCGCAATAATGTCTTGGTTAATGCCGTCGCTTTTTGCCACCATCTTGTACGCTTGCAGCTTGTTAAGGTCTTCGTCCGATACGCCGGCCCCAATCAAATCTCCTTTATCAAAGCGCACTGCGTTTAACGCATAAGGGTTAGCAATGTGACTGCCGGCGCGTTGCTCTTGGTCGCGGTCATACGCATGTTCAACCGAATACTGTGGCTCACCTCGCAACTCGCGATCAAATAACTCTTCAAATTCGCGACTGTCTTCAGGCTTACCGTGTTCGTCTAAGGTGAGATATCCGTAAGGTATTAAGGCCTCGAGCATCCCATCAACCGTTAAGCCTCCTTCTCTACGCCACACCGGTTTACCAAACACACCTGAGTATTGTTTTGTCGCAGGATCTAAACCCCATTGCGATATCAGATCGGCTTTGTTAAGCCCGCCTAGTTTTGCGACCGCCGCAAAAAGCGAATCGATCTCCGGCGTTACTATGTTAGGATTTGACTTGGTGACAGTAGGTTTAGGCAGACGATCCTCAGGGTTAACCTTAGCCGTCAACAATGTCCACGCGCGGTAGACCGGCTGTGATAGCACCTCGACGCGCGCTTCAGCTCTCACTTCCCGACGCTTTTCTTTTGCGTCTTTCTGCATGGCCTTTTGCCC
>Ga0194047_10000192_pt1 | contig 41577 bp, 34 predicted proteins | sample JunL225m_MetaG_2_FD_160070 | JGI IMG/M metagenome (GOLD analysis project Ga0194047, IMG submission 160070) | Anoxic zone freshwater microbial communities from boreal shield lake in IISD Experimental Lakes Area, Ontario, Canada - Jun2016-L221-5m | ecosystem: Environmental > Aquatic > Freshwater... | reverse complement strand
TTGTGATTGCGCTCCTCATTCACGTGATTGCGCTCCTCATTCTTGTGGTTGAGCTCCTCATTCTTGTGATTGAGCTCCTCATTCTTGTGATTGCGCTCCTCATTCTTGTGGTTGAGCTCCTCATTCTGATGCTTCTTTTTTCCAAAATGCAGTATTTCAACAAATTACATTTTTAAACAATTATTTACTAAAAAAACATCTAAAAAAATGATTAAGTACTATTTACCATCAAAAGAAGCCGAGCGTGTGCCTTGGCTCGAAAATTTTTCAGCAAAAATCGGAACCTATTCGGCCACTTTTGGAATTTCGGCTAGCGAGGTTTCCACTATCAAGGCGATGTATTTGTTTTATGCTTATATTATAGGCTTAATAACAAGTAGTCGAAAATTTACCAAAGCGCTTACGAGTTATAAAAACACGTTGAGCAAAGCACCCAATGGCACTACCCTCGGACCAATACCTACTTTTGACGCAGGAACAGTGCCTGCACTTACTCAGGCAGGCATTTTTAACTACATAGCGGGCATTGTGGCACGTATCAAGAGCAATAACGCCAATTATACCGAGGCGATTGGCAAAGAATTGGGCATTATAGGCGAAGAAACCACTTTTGTACCTGACGATTACAAAGCCAACGGCACTTGCAAAAGTATGCCCGGTTTTGTGGTGATTGAATTTAACAAAACACATGTGGATGGAATGGATATTTACAGCAATGCCGTGGGAGGCGACCCAAAAGTGTTCGAAAAAATAGGTACTGCCAATCATTCTCCGTTTCACGATACTCGACCACTTGCAGCAGCCGGTGTACCCGAAAAACGCAATTATCAAACCCGCGCATTTATTCACGATGCCGAAATAGGATTTTTTAGCGATACGTTTTCGGTAACTTTTGCGGGTTAATACTCACTGTTGATTACCAAACACCAAAAAAGCCCCTTGCAGCAAGTGCGAGGGGCTTTTTTTATTGCGACACTTCGATATTCTATTGTTCGAATAATTGCCTACTGCAAAATTGCCAAATTGTCTTTGTGGCAACTTCAAACTTTTCAACTTTGAACCTTTCCAACCCATAATCCCCCTCGCCCTTAAAAATTAATTTACATTTTGATTTTGACGTAAAGCATATTTTTTTACCTTTGCGGTCTTTCTCTAAAAGTTAAATAGAATGCAAACACGAAAAGAATATAGTATTCAGTTTGTAAGTTTAGGTCTTGGTGAGCATAAATTTGAGTTTACTGTAACCGATAAGTTCTTTGAAAACCTTGATTATTCAGAAATAAAACAAGGGAATATACTAGTAAAAGTGAACCTCATCAGGCAATCGCAAATGATGATATTAGAGTTCGACATTACCGGAACAGTAAACGTGTTGTGCGACTTGTGCGCCACCGAATTCGATATGCCCATAAGCGGAACCTATAAATTAATAGTGAAGTTGAGTGGAGATGATATAAACGACAAGGATGACGACATCATCATAGTAGGAGCGCAAGAGCACCAACTGGATTTGTCGCAATACATCTACGAATATGTATCACTTTCGTTGCCCATCAAACGGATACATCCGTTAGATGCCAAAGGAAAGCCAACATGTAACAAAGAAATGCTGAAAAAGGTTCAGAAATTTTTAACAAAAGAAGAAAAAAAAGATACGACCGACCCACGTTGGAACGATTTGAAGAACATAAAATTGAATTAAGTACCAAAAAGAGTAATAAATAATAGAGTAAAAACAATAATTAAATAACCAATGCTCCATCAGCCCATAGAAAAAGGACGAAAAGAGCTTTAAAAACAAAAACAAAATGCCACATCCAAAGCGAAAATTATCGAGATCAAGAAGAGATAGCCGAAGAGGCCAAGATAAAGCAGTAGCATCAACCTTGTCTACCTGTTCCAATTGCGGTGCGCCAACCCTATACCACAGAGTATGCGGAGAGTGCGGATACTACAAAGGAAAACTAGCAATTGAGAAAAAAGTTTCAGCTTAAGTTTATTAAACATTATTGATTTCAAATTGCAGATTACAGCAGTTTGCTATCTGCAATTTGTAATCTGTAATCTCTTAAGTATTCATAATAAAGATGAAGATAGGTATAGATATTATGGGCGGTGATTATGCCCCACAGGCAACTGTTTCGGGGGCTGTACTAGCTTATAAAGAATTACCCAAAGAAGTAAAAATTGTATTAATAGGTGATGAAGCTCAGATACTTGCCGAACTTGCAAAACTAGGTGCTGACCCTGCCAATTTTGAAATAGTAAACGCACCCGAAGTGATAGGAATGGGCGAACACCCAACCAAAGCTTTCACTCAAAAACCCAACTCCAGTATTGTAGTTGGGTTTCATCTTTTAAAAGAAGGAAAGATTGATGCATTTGCAAGCAACGGAAACACCGGAGCCATGCTCATTGGCTGCATGTTCACCATCAAAACAATATCTGGAATCATCCGTCCATGCATCACCACTCTATTACCTAAAGAAAAAGGCGGAGTAGGACTTATACTCGATGTGGGTATCAATGCCGATTGCAAACCCGATGTATTGTACCAATTCGCAGTACTTGGTTCCATACTTTCCGAACATGTATATGGAGTTAAAAATCCGAAAGTAGGATTGCTCAACATAGGCGAAGAACCCGAAAAAGGTAACCTTGTGGCTCAAGCCGCACATGGATTGATGAAAGATACCAAAGACTTTAACTTTATTGGCAATGTGGAAGGCAGAGATGTGTTTAACGACAAAGCAGACGTTATTGTTTGCGATGGTTTCACTGGCAATATTGTATTGAAACAAGAAGAAGCATTCTATGAATTGTTGAAACGCAGAGGTATAAAAGACGAATACTTCGAACGTTTTAATTACGAAATTTACGGTGGTACCCCTGTTTTAGGTATCAATTCAACTGTCATGATCGGTCATGGAATTTCAACCGACTTTGCGGTGAAAAATATGATATTACTCACCAGAACAGTGATAGAAGCAAAACTTTCAGATAAAATAAAACAGGTATTTTAATTATGACCAAAATAACCGCTGCTATTACCGCTGTTTCAGGCTACGTACCCGATTTTGTACTCACTAATGCCGAATTGGAAAAACTAGTTCCTACTACTTCGGAATGGATTGAGTCGAGAACAGGAATAAAAGAAAGGAGAATATTAAAAGGAGAAGGACTGGGCACATCCGACATGTGTGTGAAAGCCATCGAACAATTACTCGAAAAGCGAGGAATATCTCCTTTAGAAATAGATATGATTATAGTGGGTACGGTAACCCCCGATTATGTTTTCCCCTCTACTTCCAATATTATCTGCGATAAAGTAGGAGCAACCAACGCTTGGGGTTACGACCTTTCGGCTGCTTGTTCTGGATTTGTGTTCGCATTGGTTACAGGTTCGCAGTTTATCGAAACAGGAAAATACAAAAAAATAATAGTAGTAGGTGGCGATAAAATGTCGTCCATACTCGATTATACCGACCGTTCCACTTGCATCATCTTTGGAGATGGAGCAGGTGCCGTATTGCTCGAACCAACAACGGATGGGGTTGGTGTGATGGATTCGATACTTGGAGTAGACGGATCAGGTCGGAAATACTTGCATCAAAAAGCAGGAGGTTCGGTAAAACCACCTAGCCACGAAACCATAGATGCTCGCGAACATTTTGTGTTTCAAGATGGTCAACCTGTTTTCAAAAGAGCAGTAGTTGGTATGGCTGATGTATCGGCCGAAATAATGAAAAACAACAATCTTACTTCGGAAGATGTAGCATGGTTGGTTCCTCATCAAGCCAACAAACGCATTATTGATGTTACGGCTGAGCGCATGGGTTTATCGTCCGACAAAGTAATGCTCAACATACAACGCTACGGAAATACCACAGCGGGTACCATTCCACTTTGTTTGTGGGATTATGAAAAGCAACTTAAGAAAGGTGACAATATCATCATCTCTACATTTGGTGCCGGATTCACTTGGGGTGCTGTGTATGTAAAGTGGGCTTACGATAGTAATAAATAGAAGATATTTTTGAGATAATAAGTAATAGCAATTTAAGTAATAAAACAATTTTAAAAATTAATTAGCATGAAACTTAACGAAATTCAAGACTTAATAAAATTTGTAGCAAAATCGGGTGTGAGTGAGGTGGAGGTAGAAACCAAAGACATCAAGATTATCATCAAAACTCCTTCGGGAACCAAAGGACAAACTATTGTTCAGGCTGCACCGGTGGTTCAAACAATAGCACCACCTATGGTTCAGCAAATGGCAGCTCCTGTTGCTCCTGTAGCTGAGGCGAAAGCTCCAGTGGTTGAAACCAATAATTATATTACCATCAAGTCGCCAATGATTGGAACCTTCTATCGTTCGTCATCACCCGACAAACCTGCATTTGTAAGTGTAGGAGATGAAATTACTCCAGGAAAACATGTTTGCATCATCGAAGCAATGAAACTTTTTAATGAAATAGAATCAGACATTAAAGGGAAAATTGTGAAAGTGTTGGTAAATGATGCTACTCCAGTGGAGTATGATCAGCCTTTGTTTTTAGTAGATCCTTCTTAAATTTAAAAATAGTCAGTCAAAAAGCAGACAAGCTGATTGGTTGATTAGCTAATTGAAAAACTATGTTTAAAAAAATCTTAATAGCAAACAGAGGTGAAATTGCATTACGTATAATACGTACATGTCGCGAAATGGGAATAAAAACGGTAGCCGTTTATTCTACAGCCGATAAAGATTCGCTTCATGTGAAGTTTGCTGATGAGGCCGTTTGTATTGGCCCACCACCTTCAAAAGAATCGTATTTAAATATTCCGAGCATAATAGCAGCAGCCGAAATAACCAATGCTGATGCCATTCATCCAGGTTATGGTTTCCTTTCTGAGAATGCAAAATTCTCGAAGATATGCCAAGAACACAATGTGAAATTTATTGGCGCTTCACCAGAAATGATTAACCAAATGGGCGATAAAGCATCGGCTAAAGCTACAATGATAGCTGCAGGGGTGCCTTGTGTTCCTGGTTCGGAAGGTTTATTAGAAAGTGCTGAACAAGCCATTGAACTTGCCCCTAATGTAGGCTATCCGGTTATCATCAAAGCTACAGCTGGCGGAGGTGGACGAGGAATGCGCATTGTTTGGAAAGAAGAAGACATGCAAGCACTTTACGATTCGGCTTTCAAAGAAGCAGAAGCCGCTTTTGGAAATGGTGCCATGTACATGGAAAAATACATTGAGGAACCTCGCCATATCGAAATTCAAATAGTAGGTGACCAATATGGTAAAGCATGTCATTTGTCAGAACGTGATTGTTCAATTCAAAGACGTCATCAAAAATTGGTAGAGGAAACTCCTTCTCCATTTATGACAGACGAACTGCGTGACGAAATGGGTGCTGCCGCTATTAAAGCTGCTTTAGCTGTAAAATACGAAGGTGTTGGTACGGTAGAGTTTTTGGTTGATAAAAATCGTAAGTTTTATTTCATGGAAATGAATACACGTATTCAAGTGGAGCATCCAATTACCGAAGAAGTGATTAACTACGATTTGATACGTGAGCAAATACTTGTAGCTGCTGGTGTGCCTATATCAGGAAAAAATTATTTCCCTCAATTACATGCCATCGAATGCAGAATAAATGCAGAAGACCCATTTAATAATTTCCGTCCTTCACCAGGTAAGATCACTAATCTTCATACTCCTGGAGGTCATGGAATTCGTATCGATTCGCATATCTATTCGGGTTATACTATTCCACCAAACTATGATAGTATGGTAGCAAAGCTTATCACCGTAGCTCAAACCCGCGAAGAGGCTATTTCGAAAATGCACCGTGCGCTTAGCGAATATGTAATTGAAGGTGTAAAAACAACCATCCCTTTCCATCTTCGATTGATGAAAGATGAAGGTTTCATTAAAGGAAATTATACCACCAAGTTTTTGGAAGGGTTTGATTTAACTGAAGATAAAAAAGAATAAGAACACTAAAAGTGTTTGACCACACCTTTAGCCTTTAATTAGGTTGAAGGTGTTTTTTTTGATTCGTTTTGAAGTATAATCCATCGTTTTCACTTTTAGTAAGGTTTCCTCGTATCCTTAAAAAATGATTTAGCCTAACCAAGAAATTAAAAGTATTTTTGTAACAATAAAACTATAATGTTCGATTTAGATAATTGGCAAGAAATAATAGCAACCATCAAGAAAAACAAGTTGCGCACCTTTCTCACTTCATTAGGGGTTGGCTGGGGAATCTTTATGTTGGTGATCATGCTAGGTGCTGGCAATGGCTTGAAGAATGGGGTGATGTCGGATTTTAAAGGTAGTGCCACGAATAGTTTTTTTATGTGGGCCCAAACCACTACTAAGGCATATAAAGGAATGAAACCGGGTAGGAATTATTATTTCAACAATGCCGATGTGATTGCACTTTCGCAAATGAAAGAACTAAGTATTGTGTCTCCACAAATTCAACTAGGTGGTTACCGAGGAGGCAACAATGCTATAAGAGGGTTAAAAACAGGAAACTTTGAAGTAGGAGGAGTTTATCCAAACATTACCGAAATACAAGAAACCAAAGTGGTACAAGGAAGATTTTTGAACGAAAATGATATTCGCGAAAAACGAAAAGTATGTGTCATTGGTTCCAGAGTGAAAGAGATGTTGTTTCGAGTAGATGAAAATGCATTGGGCGAATACATCCTAATAAAGGGAGTTTATTTTAAAGTGATAGGAGTAACAACTCCTATGGGGAATGGAGGAGATGCCCGTCAGCAAGCACAACGCATACAAGTACCCTTTACCACGTTCCAAAATGCATTTAACTTTGGAGATGTAGTAGGTTGGTTTGCCATTGCATCTGCACCTAATTTGCCTGCATCCATTGCCGAACAAAAGGTATTGGCACTTGTAAAAGAACGACACAAAATAGCGCCTGACGATATGCAAGCAGTGGGACATTGGAACATGGAAAAACAATTCAATAAAGTAAACGGTTTATTTATTGGAATCAATGTATTGGTATGGTTTGTTGGTATAGGTACTTTGATAGCAGGAGTTATTGGTATCAGTAATATTATGCTTATTATTGTGAAAGAAAGAACAAAAGAAATAGGTGTAAAACGCGCGATAGGTGCAACTCCTGTTACAGTCATTGGACAAATTATGCTCGAGTCGATATTCCTTACCCTAATGGCGGGCTATGTCGGTTTGGTGTTTGGGGTAGGTTTGCTAGAAGCAATCAATAAAATGGTAGGAGCCGATGTAGAAATGTTTAAAAATCCTACAGTTGATTTAAGCGCAGCCCTCATTGCATTGTCGGTACTTGTGGTAGCAGGAGCAATGGCAGGTTTGATACCTGCCCGAAGAGCAGTGTCGGTGAACCCAGTGGAAGCTTTGCGTGCAGAATAAAAAAGATGTTGAACAAATAATTGATAACATAAGGATGATAAAAAAGATTTTAAAAATAACAGTGCTGGTATTGATATTAGCGGTATTTGTTTGGACTATTTATTTCTTGTATTCCAAATCGGAACAACAACCGGTGATTTATCAAACCATTAGTCCATTTGATACTACCATTGTTAAGAAAACAGTTGCCACTGGAAGTGTGATTCCTCGCAAGGAAGTGAACATGAAATCGCAAGTATCGGGTATCATCGAAAAATTATTTGTAACCGCTGGACAAGAAATAAGACAAGGCGATGTGATGGCAAAAATAAAAATTATACCCAACATGGTAAACCTTGCAAACGCTGAAAACAGGGTGAATCAAGCACAAATAAGTTATGATAACGCCAAACAAGAATTTGATAGAAACGAAACCTTATTCAAACAAAATGTAATATCGAAAGCTGACTTTCTGCCTTATGAACTAAAACTGAAATCGTCAAAAGAAGAAATGGATGCTGCCGACAATAATCTGCAACTAATAAAAGAAGGTGTAACTAAATCAGCTGGAACTGCTACCAATACTCTTATTCGTTCAACCATTACAGGTATGGTTTTAGATGTTCCAATAAAGGAAGGCGGCAGCGTAATCGAAAGTAATACTTTTAACGAAGGAACAACCATTGCATCCGTTGCGAATATGGGTGAGATGATATTTGAAGGCAAGGTGGATGAAAGCGAAGTAGGGAAAATAAAAGAAGGAATGGATTTGGTGCTCACAATTGGAGCCATTGACAAAGAGAGTTTTTTGGCAACACTTGAATATATTTCACCAAAAGGAATTACTGAAAACGGAGCGATTCAATTTCTGATTCGCGCTGCTTTATCAAAGACAAAAGGTAAGATGTTGCGCGCTGGATATAGCGCCAATGCTGATATCATTTTAGCAAAAAAAGAAAAAACGTTTGCTATTCCTGAATTGGTTTTGAAATTTGAAAAAGAAAAAACCTATGTAGAAATAGAAACCTCCAAAGACAAGTACGAAAAGAGATTTATCACCACAGGTTTGTCGGATGGGATAAATATTGAAGTTGTAGAGGGATTGAAAAAGACCGACAAAATAAAAGTGCCACAAATGGATAAAGCGATTGGTGCAGAATAAAAACATGGCATGTTTCTTAATTCGAAAGAGACCGAATTAATGCAAAGAAAGAACACGGGATGAAAAAACAGAAGACCTCCAGTGATGCAAACACTCCTGCATTCGAGGGGAATGAAAAGAGTTTTGGAATAGAACGATTGAATGAACTTCGTAAACTTTTGAAAATAGAACGAGACGAAGATTTTGAACAATACAAACTACATTTTTCAAGAAACAATATTAACTACAGAAAACAAAGTGGAGTCACTTGGTATCCGATAGTTATTACCAATACAGAAATTGGTTTAGGCGAATACCTCATTATAGAAGTAGAACGAACCACCAACCACAACGAACCCCATCAGTTTTCGGGAGGAAAGAACGCTGCACTCTTTTCGAATCAACATCCAGACGCGAAACAGCTAATAGGGACGATAAAGGTAATTCATCCAAACAAACTAAGAATTTCACTTTCAGTGGACGAATTGCCTGAGTGGTGCGATGACGGAAAACTCGGCATTAATTTGTTGTTTGATGAAACTAGTTATAAGGAAATGGACATTGCCCTTGAAAAAGTAATCAATGCAAAAAATACTAGGCTAGCTCACTTGCGCGATGTGCTTTATGGACTCACTCCTCCTATGTTTGATGTTGTGGATGAATCTCGAATATTAACAGGTATAAACGAATCTCAGAACAATGCCGTAAGAAAAATAATAGCAGCCAAAGATGTTGCTATTATTCACGGCCCCCCTGGCACTGGCAAAACTACTACATTGGTGCAAGCCATACGTCAAACATTGTTCACCGAAAAACAAGTATTGGTTTGTTCGCCTAGTAATACTGCTGTCGATTTGCTTACTGAGAAACTGCATCGAGAAGGAATAAATGTTTTACGTTTGGGCAATCCCGCTCGTATTTCCGAAGAGGTAATCATTAATACACTTGATGCGCGAATAGCAGCTCACCCTTCCTATAAAGATTTGAAAAATTATCGAAAACTTGCGGATGAATATTTCAGAATGGCTGGAAAATATAAGCGTAGTTTTGGAAAAGAAGAACGAGAGCAGCGACAACTATTATACATTGAAGCACGTAAAATACTTAGCGAAGCGAGAGTATTAGAAGATTACATACTTTACGAACAATTTGATAAAGCACAAGTTATTGCATGCACACCTGTGGTGGCTTCAAGCAGGATGATGCGAGACAAACAGTTTTCAACAGTATTTATAGATGAAGCCGCACAAGCCTTGGAACCTCTTTGTTGGATACCTATTACACGAAGTCAAAAAGTTGTATTTGCAGGAGACCATTTTCAATTGCCACCTACTGTAAAATCGATGCGAGCAGAAACGGCTGGACTTAAGCAAACCTTGTTCGAACGATGCATGTCAATTGAGAAGGTGTCTGTACTGCTCAATACTCAGTACCGAATGCATCAATCCATTATGGGTTTTTCTAATCAACAATTTTATAAGAATCTAGTAGTGGCTGATGTCTCAGTCAAAGATACACTGTTGAGTTTCGATCCTGAAGACTATTTGTTAAACACCGCATTCGATTTTATCGACACTGCTGGATGTGGTTTCAATGAGATTACCAACCCTGAAAGTCTAAGTACAGCAAACCCCGAGGAAGCAGGTTTGCTTATCAAGCACCTCTCCTTGGTTCTCGAAAATTACCAGAATACTTCACAAAAAGAATCGAATGGAATTAGCATAGGCATTGTTTCTCCATACAAGGAACAAGTGATGTGTCTTACGAATTTGGTTGCTAACAATCCATATCTTCAAACTTTTGCATCATCCATTGCCATCAAAACTATTGATGGTTTTCAAGGGCAAGAACGCGACATTATTTACATTAGTTTGGTTCGAAGTAACGACCAAGGTGAAATTGGGTTTCTAGCGGATACACGTAGAATGAATGTAGCCCTTACACGTGCCAAAAAGAAACTTGTAGTAATAGGCGATAGTGCAACACTTGGCAATCATGGATTCTATAAAAAATTCCTCGATTATGCCGAAAGCGTAGGTGGGTACAAATCAGCTTGGGAGTTTTTGTAAAATCATTTGCTTCAGACTACCACAAGTAGAAAGAAATGAACCATGCAACCTTTCTCCCTTGTGCAAATGACTTCATTCCACAATCTTTATTACCTTTGCACCCTTAATTTTTTAAACAAACAATGATTTCAGTCAATTCAGTTACGGTTACTTTCGGAGGATACGATTTGTTCGATAATGTATCTTTTCTTATCAATCCCAAAGACCGTATAGGTTTAGCAGGTAAAAACGGTGCCGGTAAATCAACCATGTTGAAACTGCTTGCAGGAGAGCAGAATCCAACGAAGGGAGAAATATCTAAACCCAACGATACACGAATAGGTTACCTTCCTCAGGACATGATCCATCAACATGGACGCACGGTGTTTGAAGAAACAGCAACAGCTTTCGAAGAAATTCAAAAGCTTGAAGCACGTCTTCATTTTATTAATGATGAATTAGGTATTCGCACCGATTATGAATCGGATGCATACATGAACCTAATAACCGAACTTACCGATATCAATCATCGACTTGACATAATAGGTGCCAACAATAAAGAAGAAGAGATTGAAAAAATATTAAAAGGGTTAGGCTTCGAAGCGTATGATTTTCCTCGCCAAACAGCCGAGTTCAGTGGAGGTTGGCGAATGAGGATAGAGTTGGCAAAAATATTACTTCAAAAACCCGACATATTGTTGCTCGATGAGCCTACGAACCATTTGGATATCGAATCGATTCAATGGCTCGAAGAGACCTTGGATACCTTCCCTGGCTCGGTTATGCTCATAAGTCACGACAAGCATTTTCTTGATACTGTCACAACTCGTACTATCGAGATTTCTAATCAACGAATTTACGATTACAAGACCAATTATTCACGTTACCTTGTATTGCGCAAAGAAAGAAGAGAACAACAGGAAAACGCTGCAAAAAACCAACAGAAAATAATTAATCAAACAGAAGTGTTGATTGATAAATACCGTGCTAAAGCGAGTAAAGCAGCTTTCGCCCAATCGCTAATCAAAAAACTCGACAGAATGGAAATTGTTGAAGTAGACGACAGCGATACCACAGCAATTGCTTTCCGCTTTCCTCCACCTGCGCACAGTGGAAAAATAGTGCTTACTGTGGAGAATGCTGGTAAGGTTTACGGAACGAAACGTATTTTCAAAGATGCTCATTTTATCTTAACCAAAGGAGAGAAAATTGCTTTTGTGGGCAGAAATGGTGAAGGGAAGAGTACTATGATGAAAATGATAGCCAAACAAATTGAACACGAAGGAAATGTAAATCTTGGTCATAGTGTTAAGATGGGATATTTTGCTCAAGATCAGGCTGAGCGTTTGGATCAAAACAAAACTGTATTCGAAACCATTGACGAACTTGCGGTAGGCGATGTACGTAAGCAAGTACGTACACTTCTTGGTTCTTTTTTATTTGGAGGAGACGATATTGACAAAAAAGTGAGAGTGTTGAGTGGAGGAGAGCGTGGCCGCTTAGCATTATGCAAGCTTCTATTGGAACCGTATAATTTTTTAGTGCTCGATGAGCCAACCAATCACCTTGACATACGTAGTAAAGAAGTACTTAAGAGAGCATTGCTTTCGTATGAAGGAACAGCAATTATTGTTTCACACGATAGAGATTTTCTAACCGACCTAGTTAACAAAATGTATGAATTCAAACATGGTACTGTAAAGGAACATCTTGGAGGAATTACCGAATTTATGGAAAAGGTAAAAATGGATAGGTTGAGCGAGATGAATACCAAAAGTCCGTTTGTGAAACCAAAGTCCGAACCAAAACCCGAAAAACCAAAACCTGACGCTAGAGAACTTGAACGTGAAAAAGAAATCAAGCAACTGAAATCGGAAATAACGAAAGTTGAAAAGGAAATCGCGAGGTTGGAACAAGAGATAAAGATTATTGATGACAAGCTTTCAGATGCAACACAATACCAAACCATCATTAACGATAAAGAGATGTATGCCAAGTATGAATTGATGAAAAAGCAGCTGGACGGAGAAATGAATAAGTGGGAAAACTTACACGAAAAGGTGGGTAAAATATAGATTTTGGATACATATTAACTTTTGGGTCTTGATAAAAATTCTGATAATATTGAACGCACTTATTAATTTATTCACTATTATTGGATAAATTTTCAATATGATATTTATTATATTGGAATCAACTGTAAATAAAAAGTCATATTTGAAGTATGGATTTGAGTAAAGAAGGGACACCTGAACATACCATATTTGCTGAAAAAGTAGATCAAATAAGAACTGCTTGTTCGTCAAATGGAAGCAAAGAAATGGTATTGCATATAGGTGAACTTGACCAGAATCAGGTTAACACCATTTCTTCTATTGTGGAAACACAGATGGTAAATATTGGGGTTAGCAAAGGTGTAATCAAAAGGATATTCAATATTGCAATTGAAACACTTCAAAACATTTGTTTCCATGCCGAAAGGGATAACAATGGTAACCAAATGACCTATTTTATTATTGGTAGAAATGACCAAGAGTTTACCATATACTCAGGCAATTTATTACCAAACGAAAATGCAGATATACTCGTTACAAGATTAGAAAGATTAAAATCGTTAGATGAAGCCAATTTGAAGAAAGAGTACCTAGAAGTGCTTTCAAACGGGGAACTTTCGCAAAAAGGTGGAGCAGGTTTGGGTTTCATCACCATAGCTATGAAATCGAATAATAATATCGATTTTCAATTTCAAAAGTTGAATAATAAACTTTCGTTGTTTTCAATGAAGGCAATAGTTACACAAGACAAATGATAAAATTAGAAAAAGAGCCAACTTCTACTTCTCCTCATATCCTTTTGGATTCTGAAATGGGGAAGTTTTTGATTGAAGGGAAATCGTTTCCCGAAGATAGCAAACACTTTTTCCAATCAACTATCGAATGGATAAAGGAGTATAAGCTTGAAAATCCAAAGAGTTTTGATCTTTCAATCAATTTGTATTACCTTAGTTCGTCCACCATTATTTCCGTAAAACAAATCTTAATAATTCTAATGGATTATCAGAAGAGTGGAATAAAAGTTACCGTTAATTGGTTCTACGATGAAGATGATGACGACATTAAGAAAACAGGTGAAGACTACATGAAGTTGACGAATCTCAACTTTGTTTTTCACATCAACCCAGCTTAACTAAAACTTTAATTTTAACCATATCCCAAATCATTTGTTTGGGATTTTTTTCTACATCATGAAATCAATAATACGCATCATTCTTCTTATTCTTTGTGCTAATCAACTTTCAGCACAAACCACAAGTGTGTTATTTATTGGAAACAGTTATACCTATGTAAATAATCTACCTCAAACACTTGCCGATTTAGCCTTGTCGAAAGGCGATACTCTTATTTTCGATTCATCAGCACCGGGAGGATATACTTTTCAATTGCATACTACCAACGCGACTACGGTTTCAAAAATAAACCAACGTGCTTGGGATTACGTTGTGCTTCAAGAACAAAGCCAAATGCCCTCATTCCCTCCATCACAAGTTTCTTCTGACACCTATCCATATGCAGCACGTTTGGATAGTATGATAGTAGCGAATGATAGTTGTACCGAAACTGTTTTCTATATGACTTGGGGTCGGCAGAATGGTGATTCATCCAATTGCGCCTTCTATCCTCCAATATGTACTTACAACGGAATGCAACAACGATTAAGAGAAAGTTATTTGCAAATGGCCACCGACAATCATGCTTCGGCAGCACCAGTTGGGGTAGCTTGGAAACATGTTCGCGACAATTATCCTTCCATCGGATTGTATCAATCGGATCAAAGCCACCCGTCTATTTATGGAACTTATTTGGCCGCTTGTGTTTTCTATGCAAGCTTCTTTCACAAAACTCCCATTGGTGCAAGTTTCCCTAGTAATATTAGTTCTGTTGATGCACTGGTGTTGCAAACCATTGGTGGTGCTACGGTGCTCGATAGCCTTGCGTTATGGCAAGGACAAGGAGATATTCCAAGTGCATCATTTTCGTTTACTCAAAGTGGCAATGGTGTTCAGTTTAACAACAATTCCGAAAACGCAGTAACAACAACTTGGAACTTTGGCGACACGAATAATTCTTCAATCACCAGCCCACAGCATACTTATGCAGGCATTGGTCAGTATACTGTTTCGTTGACATCAACTAATGGTTGTAAAACCTTCAAAGCATACGATACCATTCAGGTCACAGGTATGACTGGCGTGAATGCTATTTCAACTTCATCTTCTATTTCAATATTCCCGAACCCGGCTACGAGCCAACTGAATGTTGAAATAAAAGGAACTTCGGCAAATAAATATGAATTGCGACTGTACAACGCCATTGGGCAATTGGTGATTTCTAAGTCGTTTATCAATCAGCAATCCATTCAAATGGATATTGCTTCATTAGATTCGGGATTGTACAATTTGATTTTGATTGCGGATAATTCGGTAATCGCAAATCAAAAATTGGTAATCAACACTTCATCGAGATAATTAGAAACCGACTGCTTAGTTTGAAGATTGAGCAAGTTGTTGGTCAAGTATTTTTAATCCTTCTTCGAACGAATGAGGAAGATAATTCAATTCCTTTTTTGCTTTCTCAATAACGAATCCTGTGCGCGGTGGTCGCTTAGCCGCTTGATTCAAGGTATTCGACTTGATAGGTTGTACCAGCGATTTATCCAGTTTCCAAAAGTCGGCTACTTTGTACACAAGCTCTAATACACTCATCGTTTCTTTGCCCGATAGATTATAGATTCCTGTTGCTCCTTTGTCAGCAATGTTTATACAGCCTTGTGCCAAATCTTCGGCTAGCGTAGGTGAACGGAATTGATCGTCCACTACATTAATGTTTTGTTTTTTGGTCAATGCATCTTTTGCCCACAATACAATATTCGAACGGCTCATGTTATCGACAATGCCATACACAATGATGGTACGTGCAATAGCCCATTTGATTTTACTTTGCTGAATTACTTTTTCTCCTTCCCATTTCGACAAGGCATAATAACTCTTAGGATTTGGAACATCGGTTTCAACATATTCGCTTCCTTTTTCGCCATCAAAAATAAAGTCGGTGGAGAGATGTATAAAATGAATTGGTTGTTGACTAATAGCGTCCACAAAATTCTGCACTGCTTCCACATTTAAAGCCCAGCATTCGGTGCGTTTGGTCTCGCAGGCATCAACATTGGTCATGGCTGCGGTGTTGATAATAACATCAGGCTTATGTTTGGCCACGATGCTCTTTACTTCTTCTTTGTTAGTGATGTCGAGCGACTCGTAGATGTATCCTTCCTTTTGTATCAATCTATTTGCTCCTACCGAAGTGGCAATAAGCTTTACATCGTTGCGATGAATTAAATTATAAACCAACTTTTGTCCTAATAACCCGTTGCTTCCTGTAATTAAAATAGTTTTCATATCAATTGAAAATAGAAATTATACAAACAGTTCTTTGAGTTTAATAATCTGTTCGGTAGTTCCGAGCACGAATAATTTTGCGTCAGGAATTATTTTTGTGTCGGGACTAGGATTGATGACATATTCGCCTTGTGCTGTTTTGAATCCAATGATATTGGCACCCGATTTATTACGAACTTCTAAATCGCGGATGGTTTTATTTTGATACACTTGTTTCAAGGTATCAAACGTAATTTCTTCTAAGCGAATATTGTCGGTACCTTGTCCAGTGATGTAATCAACAAACTCCATTACATCGGGTTTCATTACCAACGAAGCCATGTGTGCACCGCCTAGCTTGTCGGGCATTATTACGTTGTTAGCTCCTGCCACTTTTAGTTTTTTATCAGAGTTGTCTTCCGATGCTCGGCTGATGATGGTTAGTTTTGGATTGAGTGTGCGAGCTGATAATACAATAAACAAATTATCGGCATCAAAGGGCAAAGTAGTAATTAGTGCTTTTGCTTTGTTGATGCCTGCTTTCAGCAATACTTCATCTTGTGTGGCATCGCCTTCCATTACTAAATCAGAATACTGATGATTGATGGTGGCAATAATATCTTTTTTGTTTTCGATCACCACAAAGCGTGTGTTATGTTTCTTCAACACATGTGCAGCTTGTTTACCGTTACGGCCAAAGCCACAGATGATGACATGATTTTCTAGTTTTTGTATTGCTGCATTCACTTTTAAATTTTTAAAGTATAAATTAAATTCTCCATCAATTACATACTTCGATATGGAGGTAACCGCGTATGCAAAAGTACCGAAACTTGTGATAATTAAAAACACTGTGAACATTTTTCCTTGTTCATCCAATGGATGAACTTCTTGAAACCCCACGGTGGCCACCGTAATGATGGTCATGTAGAGAGCATCTAAAAAATTGTAATGCTCAATAATGATGAACCCTCCAACACCAATACAGATGATGGTAAATATTAGAAATATAGAAAGGTATACTTTATGGAAATGACGATAGGTAAGCAAATTATTGAATTGATAAATTGCTTTTCCATTGTAAGCTTGTATGATTTTTTTTAGCTGCAAACGAAACTCTTATTTTCTTTGATTAGCCTATAAATCCCAAACACTCTTTCTTTTGCTTCTAAACGGTTTGAAAAAGTTTTTGTGTTCTAGGATGAAAACCATAATGAAATAAATAATAACTGGCGAACCTACTGTGAAGAACGACAAGTAAATAAAGTACATTCTTATCTTAGTGCTTTTTATTCCAAGTTTTTTTCCCCACCATTCGCACACTCCAAAAGCTTGCGACTCGAACCATTGTTGAATTCTCTTTACCATTGTGAAAGGTTGTGTTTTGATTTCAGTAGTAAAATTACTGTTTTTTTAGCAAGTAATTACCAATCGAACAATTTAAACATTTTTTAGGGGTGCAATATTCGTTTTTCAATTGCAACAAAGCTTGTGTATCAAACGCTGATTCGGCAGCTATACCAATGCTTCGCCACTTGCTGATGATGGCATTGTTTTCTTTTTCGGTTTGTTCCAAAAACTTGATGGCTCTTTCTACATGCACTTCAGAGTTTTTTTGTTTTCCATAAATAAAGATAAACGGAACGATGGTATTGATGATGATGGTATGGATGGCAGCATGTCCCAAATGTTTCGAACTTCGTTTCGATTCTTTATCGAAAACATAATGCGTGTGCCAATACTCCGATGCTTCAATGCTCAGGTTTTTCTTAAGGTCGGCATAGGTATCGGTTTCCATTATTACGGAAAACAAATGATTCGATTTGAAGATAAGATGAGCAAACTGCGCAATGCGAATGGTAGGAAAGTTCATAGGGCGAAGCCTTAAAAATTTCCAAAGATGAGGGTCGATGGAGGTGAGTTTGAATTTCTGTTTTAAGAACACGTATTCGCTTTGCAACTTGTTGGCATAGGCATCTTGGTAGTGTTGGTTCAAAAAACCGGCTTGACCAAACAGCAAAGCCTCTACCTGAAACGCACTTGATTTGTGCTTTGCCAACACCAGCAGCGGTGTGGCTTTTGCTAATAATTCGAACGGTTCGGCATTGGTTTTAAATCCAAAGTTGCGAGCCATTTGCTCATAAAAAGTAGCTTCCCAATTCCATTGGTTGATGCTTAGGCTATTGGTGATGGCTTTTGATTTGGTTTCTAATCGTTCGAGCAAAAGTTTGTCGAAGGTGATTTTTAGGATGTGCGGTGGCACTTCATTCACTTGTTTTTCGCAAGGTATCCAGTCTTTGCTTTTCACGAATTGCGAATAATTTTCCAACACCGATTTATCTATCCTGTTTTTTAGTTCCAAGGTAGGTATCTCTTCTCCCGACTTACGGTAAATTTTTTCGTCAGCATCGTACAGCACGTGCAGTATGATGTTGTCGTAAGCTTTGTCATCGTGGTGGTGGTGTTTTTTCCAATCGCTGGCATTGATGTGTACTTCCACATTGCCTGCCCAAAGGGTATCGCCTACTTTAAGTTTGGCATTAAAAAAATCGGGACCAGCATCCGAGTTGTGCGCTCCCACTTTTTGTATTTCCACAGCTTGGTGGTTGGTGGTGGTAAGTTCGAACTGATTGAACAATTTATACTTCCAGATATAATGCAAAAACTCTTCGGAAATCATGCAACAAATTTATTAATTTTGAAAACATAAGGGTGAGGGTTTTTTAAGTTTATTCTTGTTTTATAAACTTATTTCTTATTAAGCGTTTTGTTTGCTTTTAAAAAACATCAATGGTTTTTATCTTATAACTCATTTAATAAATCTTCAACAGGGCGAGCTTTCTTTTTACCTGCTTTTATCAATTTCATTTCTTCTACTGCTTCTTTCAATTCTTCCAGCAACCTTGCCTTTGCTGGTGTTTTTTCACCTGCAAACGAACGACTCTTTATATACTCCACTTTTTTCATTCCCCAAATATACTCCTTAAATCATCTCCAAAAACATAAAAAAGAATGGTTTTTGTCGGTTGAAAACTTTTTTGCTGAAAAAAATGCTTGCTTTCGACCAATTTTTTGGTCGTGCCGAAAGGTTTGGCAACGAAGTCCAATTTTCGAAAAACAGATTTTTTAAGGCAATGTTCTTTGAATGAATTCTTCTTTTTAAAGGTTTTGGCTGTTGTATAACATAGGTGGATGCTCCAGCGAACCAAGAAAATGGGGGGGGGAACTAAAACAGGTGTCATCTTGCTGAATATCAACCGCCAATAACATGTAATTCCCTAAATTGTACCAAGATTTAGCTACCAATAGAGTAGGAAACCGCCAATAGTTTCCTACTCTATTGGTCAATCAGGTACAAAACTACTAGTGGTTTTCTGTTGGAGTGGTCATTCAGGTACAAAACTACTAGTGGTTTTCTGTTCGAGTGATCATTCAGGTACAAAACTCCAAAGAATTTCGAACTATAGTGATTAGTCAGGGACTGTCCTGAATAAAATTTTGTGGTTGATTGGTAACTTGAATTCGTTCTTGTTGCAATCATTATCCTTAATCATCCAGAAACTTTGACCTTTCAAACTTTCAACTTTGAACTTTCCAACTTTCAACTAACCATCCTCTAAATAGAATTAATACAATGGTGGTAACACAGATTTCCTTATCTTCGTATCCTCAAAAACTAGAACAAATGATGAAGCGCCCAATACGCGTATTAGTAGCAAAAGTAGGACTCGATGGACACGATAGAGGAGCAAAAATTATTGCTTCGTTTCTGCGCGATGCAGGCATGGAGGTAATTTATACTGGTTTGCGCCAAACACCCGAAATGGTAGTGAATTCGGCTTTGCAAGAAGATGTGGATGTGATTGGTATCAGCATCCTTTCGGGAGCTCACAACACTGTTTTTCCGAAAATCATCAACCTGATGAAAGAAAAAGAAATGAACGATGTATTGCTTACGGGTGGAGGCATCATTCCCGAGTCGGACATGAAAAAGCTTAGCGAAATAGGAGTAGGCAGACTCTTTCCTCCGGGCACCGATACCAGCCAAATAGTTACTTATATAAAAGAATACGTAGAAAAACACCGTAATTATTAGAGCAACTCTCCCCTTTATCCCCTCTCCGCAAGAGAGGGGGCGGTAAGTGAAAAGAATAGTAGAATTAAAAGAAATAAAATAATAATATAAATAATAATAATTAAACAAAGTTCCTCACATTTCGGCTCCCCTCTCTTGTGGAGAGGGGTCGGGGGAGAGGTGAATTAAAACTATGTCATACGAAAACATTTTAACAGCCACCGAAAACGGAATTCAAACCATTACTATCAATCGTCCTGATAAACTAAATGCACTGAACAAACAAACCATTGATGAATTGAACCAAGCCTTTGCCGCTGCCGAAACCGACAGCCAAGTGAGGGTAATAATAGTTACAGGCTCGGGCCAAAAAGCATTTGTAGCAGGTGCCGACATAGCCGAGTTTGCCAACTTCTCGGTGGAGCAAGGCACAGCATTGAGTGCCGATGGGCAAGCAAAGTTGTTCGACTTTGTTCAAAACCTTTCGAAACCAGTAATAGGCGCAGTGAATGGTTTTGCATTGGGCGGAGGTTTAGAATTGGCTTTGAGTTGCCATATCCGTGTGGCAAGCAACAATGCCAAGATGGGTTTGCCCGAAGTATCGCTTGGGGTAATACCTGGCTACGGTGGCACACAGCGTTTGGCACAACTTGTAGGTCGCGGCAAAGCCCTCGAGATGATAATGACTGCTGATATGATAACGGCTGAAGATGCCCTCAACTGGGGATTGATAAACTACTGCACCACTCCCGAAACATTGATGACAAAGTGCATAGAACTAGCAACTAAAATCATCACCCGCTCGCCATCGGCCATTGCATCGGCTATTCGATGTGTTAATGCCAATTACAAAGATGGTGTAAATGGTTTCGAAGTGGAGATAGCAGAGTTTGGTAAAAACTTTGGCACTGCCGATTTCAAAGAAGGAACAACAGCATTTTTAGAAAAAAGAAAACCAAATTTTACAGGGAAATAAAAAGAAGTATTAAGTACAATGTCTTAAGAGATAGTCTCTCTTCCTCTTTGTTCATCATACTTAATACTTAATACATCATACTTGACTTGAACCCACTAAAAAAACTTGCTTCGCAAACTGCAATCTATGGTTTACCAACCATCGTGGGGCGGCTGCTGAATTATTTACTTACTCCTATTTATACTCGTAATTTTGTTCCGGCAGAGTTTGGGGTCAATACAGCAGCCTATTCTTATGTTTCGTTTCTGCTTGTATTCTTAACTTACGGAATGGAAACAACCTTGTTTCGTTTCTCCCAAACCGAATCGGAAAAGGCAAAAGTATACACCACCGCATTGATGTCGCTGTTTGTAACTTCGGTTACCTTCATCATAATGGCAAGTATGTTTTCGGTAAATTTAGCCGAAGCAGCCAAGTTTACTGGTCATCCGGAGTATGTAATATGGTTTGCAATAATAATAGGTACCGATGCTTTTGCAGCAATTCCATTTGCGAAGCTTCGCGAACAAGGGAAAGCAAAGCGGTTTGCGATGATTAAAACAATAAACATTAGTATCAACCTCGGCTTGAATTTATTTTTTATTCTTTTCTGTAAACATATTCACAACACACCAACCTCTTCCTTAAAACCCCTTATCGACACCATTTATAGTCCCGAAATAGGCATTGGCTACATCTTTATATCCAACCTCATTGCAAGTGTAGTCACACTTTTGCTCCTCTCTCCCGAAATATTCAGAGTGCGATATGTATTCGATACACATTTGTGGAAATCGATGATGCGATACTCCATGCCTTTGTTAATCGCAGGTTTGGCAGGTATGGTTAATGAAACCTTAGATCGGATATTATTATCGCACTTACTTCCCGAAAAAGTAGCCATGATACAAACCGGTATCTACGGAGCCTGTTACAAGATATCCATCATCATGACCATCTTTGTGCAAACCTTCCGATTTGCAGCCGAACCTTTTTTCTTTAATCATTCCAAAGAAAAAGATTCGAAAAAAACCTATGCCGAAGTGATGAATTATTTTGTCATCATCTGTTCGTTGATATTTTTAGGAACCATGATGAACATGAGTTGGATACAATATTTTGTTGGCGACCAATTCCGTGAAGGGCTCAATGTAGTACCCATTTTGTTGCTTGCTAATATGTTTTTAGGTATTTTCTTCAATCAGTCCATTTGGTACAAACTCACAGGGCAAACACGTTACGGAGCCATACTCACTATTTTCGGAGCCATCATCACCATAGTGTTGAATGTGTATTGGATTCCTCGCATCGGCTACATGGGTAGCGCATGGGCCACCCTTATTTGTTACGCAAGCATGATGATAGCCTCTTACTTTATGGGTAATAAACATTACCCTGTTAATTATGATTTGAAACGAATAGTGGGATACCTCACTTTATCAGTACTTTTGTACTTTATAAGCACATTTATCAAAGTCAATTCAGCTTCCGGTAGCCTTATCATCAATAACGTGATATTGATTGGTTTTGTAATGGTGGTCTGGAAACTCGAAGGAAAAAAATTGATGCCAGCAAAAAAAAATGAAAATAAAAATAATTAACAAATCGAAACATGAGCTCCCAGCCTACGCTACACAAGCAGCAGCCGGCATGGATTTAAGAGCCAATTTGGACGAACCCATTGTACTAAAATCGCTCGAACGAACATTAGTGGCAACAGGTTTGTTTATTGAACTGCCCGAAGGATACGAAGCGCAAATTCGCCCTCGTAGTGGTTTGGCTTTCAAAAATGGATTAACCGTGCTCAATTCGCCTGGCACCATTGATGCCGATTACAGAGGGGAAATAAAAGTGATATTGGTTAATCTTTCGAAAGAAGATTTTACCATAAACAATGGCGAACGTGTGGCGCAAATGGTAATAGCCAAACACGAACAAGCCGAATGGATAGAAGTTGAACAATTGATAGAAACCGCTAGAGGAGAAGGCGGTTTCGGAAGTACAGGTAAAAAATAAATCAGATTTATGAAAATAATAATTCCAATGGCAGGAATGGGTAAGCGTATGCGCCCACACACATTAACAACACCTAAACCGCTAATACCAATTGCAGGAAAACCAATGGTACAGCGTATAGTAGAAGACATCATTAAAGTATGTGACGAGAAAGTTGACGAAATAGCTTTTGTTATTGGTCGCTTTGGTAAGGAAGCCGAAGATAATTTGGTGAAAGTGGCCGAGAGTTTAGGAGCAAAAGGCAGTATCTTCTATCAGGACGAACCACTAGGAACAGCTCATGCCATCATGTGTGCCAAAAGTAGTTTGACAGGTAAAGTGGTGGTTGCATTTGCCGATACCCTTTTCAAAGCCGATTTCAAACTCGACTCTTCGCAAGAAGGTATCATTTGGGTTCAAAAGGTTGACGACCCTAAACCTTTTGGCGTGGTGAAAATCGACAGCAACAATATCATCACCGACTTTGTTGAGAAACCTCAAACTTTTGTTTCCGACTTAGCTATCATTGGTATTTATTATTTCAATGATGGTGATTATCTGAAAAAAGAATTGCAATACCTGTTGGATAACAACATCAAAGAAAAAGGAGAATATCAACTTACAAATGCTTTGGAAAATATGAAAGCAAAGGGAACAAAATTTCATCCAGGAAAGGTTAGCGAATGGCTTGATTGCGGAAATAAAGATGCTACCGTGTATACCAATCAACGTATCCTTGAGTTCACCAAAGATCAGCCTCGAACTTCGGCTTTCACCAATGATAATTCAGTAATCGTTGAGCCATGCTTTATTGGAGAAAACGTAAAATTGATAAATGCGAAAGTAGGTCCACACGTATCAATAGGCAATGGAACCATCATCGAAAATTCAATCGTTAAAAACAGCATCATACAGTCGAATAGTAAAATTGTTAACTCTGAATTGAGCAATTCGATGATAGGGAATTACGCTGAATATACTGGAAAATCGAGCGATGTTAGTTTAAGTGATTACAGTACCATTCGATAATCAAACTTTTTTAACCATATCTTTTTTGAAAAATATAATTTCAAAGTATCAAGTAAACTTTTCAGCAGCACTACTCGTTGTTATTTTCTTACTTTCGTTCTCCTCTTGCAAGACATCACAAAAGGAGGTATCGTCCGTTAAGAAAGGCGACTTGAATGATAAAGACAAAATGAACTTTGATTTTCTCTTTTTTAACGCCAACAAAGAAAAAATACTTGGTAATTTTGATTTAGCAGAAACCTATTTTATTCAAGCATTGAAGATAGACCAAAACAATGCTGCTGCTTTGTACGAAGTAGCAAATCTCTATTCGTTTCAAAAAGAAAAAACGAAAGCTCTAGTTTTTAGTAAAAAGGCAGCGAGTTTAGAACCAACCAATGTTTGGTACCAGTTGCTTTATGCCGATTGTTTAAAACAGAGCAAGCAGAATGCCGAAGTAGCTGTTGTTTATGAAAAAATAGTACACAACAACCCTGACAAGATTGATTACTATTATGAACTAGCAACTGCCTACATGGTTGCGAATAAGCCCAACGATGCGTTAAAAGTATACGAAAAGATAGATACTCATTTTGGCATCACCGAGGAATCATGCATGTCGAAACTCTCTATTTACAAAAGTCTTAATAATTTTGATAAGGCTCTTGAACAGGTTCAAAAATTGATAAAAACCTTTCCAAAGGAATCAAAATATTATGGTATGCTCGGTGAACTTTACCAATCGAAAGGCCTTAATGATAAAGCATTTCAGGCGTATAGTGATTTGTTGAAACTTGACCCAACTAACGCATTTGTTCATTTATCATTAGCAGATTATTATCGTAATCAAAAACAAAACGACAAAGCATTTAACGAAATTAAAATAGCCTTTAATAGCAAGGACCTAGATGTAGATACAAAAATAAAAATCCTGTTATCTTACTATTCAATTACGGAAACATACAAAGAACTTAAACCAGATGCCGACACCCTATGCCTGATATTAGTGAATGTGCATCCCGATGAAGCCAAAGCATTTGCCATGTATGGTGACTTTCTAATCCGCGATAAGAAGTTGGAGGAAGCAAGAGTTCAGTACCGAAAAGCAATTGCTCTTGACAAAGAAAAATATGCACTTTGGGAACAACTTATGTATATCGATTCGGAACTAAATGATCTGCTTTCAATAGAAAAAGAAAGCAAAGAAGCCATCGAATTATTCCCAAACCAACCGGTTCCTTATTTGTACAATGGAGACATCTGTATTCGACTTAAGAAATATAAAGAGGCAGTAGAAGTGCTCACGGAAGGGAAAGAGTTTGTAATAAATAACAAACTTATTTTAACCCGTTTTTATTCATTGATTGGAGATGCTCAAAATTACTTAAAAAACAATGAAGCTTCCGATCAAGCGTTTGATAAGGCATTGGAAGTCGACCCGAACAATGTCACTGTGCTAAACAATTATGCATATTACTTATCATTGAGAAAGGTAAATTTGGAAAAGGCAGAATCAATGTCGAAAAGAAGTAATGAGTTAGAACCCAATAATAATTCATATCAGGATACGTATGGTTGGATATTATTTCAATCAAATAAGTTTGACGATGCTAAAGTATGGGTGGGTAAAGCTATCGAAAATGGTGGAAGGGGAAACGGAACCTTACTCGAACATTATGGAGATGTATTGTTTAAACTTGGTGAAGTAGAGAATGCAGTAAAGTATTGGATGGATGCAAAAAAGGCAGGAGGTGCATCAGAATTAATTGACAAAAAAATTGGGGACAAAAAGATATATTAAAAATCGTTTTCCTATTTCACGATTCTTTTTGTTTCAAAAAGAACCTTGGTTGTTGTTGATTTGCGTTTCGTTGTTCACTTTTTCTTCCTGTAAAAATCAACAAAAGTTAATAACACTGAATAATGGCAAATGTCTTTTGGATTACAAAAACGCGAAGACACTTTCCGCAAAACTTAAAGCAAATGAATTCCGCTTTAATAAACTGAATGCAAAACTTTCTGTAGAGTCTTTAATTGATAGCTCTTCCAATTCATTCACAATAAATTTAAAAATGAAAAAGGATAGCATCATTTGGATGTCTATTTCTAAATTCGGTATCGAAGGTGCGCGCGTTATGATTACAAGGGATTCTGTTCAACTCACCATTAGTTTTGGAGAAAAGAAATACTTCAAAGGCGATTTTTCATACATCAGTAAACTATTGAATACCGATTTGGATTTCGAAATTGTTCAATCGCTTTTGATTGGGAATAGTGTTGAGTTTTATGACGAGGATAGTAAATTAAAACCAGGAACAACCAACTGTCAATATACTTTAGGAACAATAAGAAAACGTAAGTTAAGAAGAGTGATGGAAAAAGGAAAAGATTTGAAAGAGTCTGCTCAAAGTATATACATGATTCCCGAAACATTCAAAATATCTCGAATATTATTTTATGAATTTAATCCAGATAGAAATTTAGATGTTCAGTATGGAGATTACACTAAAATAGATTCCCTTCAATTTTTTCCACTAAAAATGAATTTAAATTTTAGAGGGACTAAAAATATATCAATAGATATTAGTTATACCAAAACCTCGTTGGAGCAAGATCAAAGTTTCCCATTTAAAATCCCTTCTGACTATGAGCAAATTGTTTATTAATAGGGGAAATCGATGTTTAGTGTTTTTTTTATTTCTCGGGTTTATCCTGATGCATACAAATATTAGCTTCGCTCAAAAACAGACGAAAAAGGATTTAGAAAACAAAAAGAAACAATTGCAAAAAGAGATTGAGAACACTAATCAATTGCTTTCAGAAACAAAAAAGAACAAAAAGCTTTCACTAAATCAATTGGTAATGCTTAATAAGAAGATTAGTGCCCGCGAAGAATTAATCGCTACCATTAACAAAGAAATTTCCGATTTGAATTACCAAATCAATGATAGCAATGAATCTATCAAGGTGCTTCAGAATGACCTTACCAAACTAAAAAACGAATATGCAAAGATGATTTATTATGCATACAAGAATCAAGATGCATATAGTCGATTAATGTTTGTATTTGCCGCAAGAGATTTCGAACAAGCATTTTTACGACTAAAATATTTTCAACAATATAGTGAATACCGACACAAACAAGCTGAGCGCATTTTGAGTACTAAAAAAACATTGAACGAAAAAGTACAAGATTTAGAAAGTAAAAAAACAGATAAGCATGTTTTGTTAGGCAGCCAAGAAAATGAAAAAAACAATCTCACCTCTGAAAAAAGTGAGAAAGAGCAAGTGTTCTCTCAGCTACAGGATCAAGAAAGCAAATTGAAGCGAGATTTAGAAAAGAAAAAGAAAGACGCAAAAGAGTTGCAACAAGCTATTCAACGCGTTATTGCAAAGGAACTCGAGAAAGCCCAAAAAGATGCGGAGACAGCAAATCAACCTAAACCACAAAAATTAACCCTTACTCCCGAGTCACAACAACTCTCAAATTCATTTGCAAGTAATAGAGGAAAGTTGCCATGGCCAGTAGCAAAGGGAATTATTAGTGAACGATTTGGAGTGCATCCGCATCCATTAATGCCAAATATTGATATCAATAACAATGGGGTAGATATTTCAACAAGTGCAGGTTCTCTAACACGGGCAGTATTCGATGGTGAAGTAAAAGCAGTGGTTAATATGCCTGGTGCAGGTCAATTTATTTTAATACGTCACGGTGAATTCTTGACTATATATTCTAACCTTAAAGACGTTTATGTCAAAGTTGGTGACAAAGTAAAAACTAAACAGAATATAGGATCAATTGTTTATGACGAAGATGATTCGAAAACACTTCTTCATTTCGAGGTTTGGAAAGGACAAACTAAAATGGATCCAGAGGACTGGCTTTATAAGAACAATTAGTTATTGAATAACCAAAAACAAAAAAAGCCCTTACGGGCTTTTTTTGTTACAATAACGTTTAACACGTTATTATTTTTTCTCAGCTGGTTTTGCTTCTTCTTTTTTAGAGTCAGCTTTTTTAGCATCCGCTTTTTTAGCATCATCTTTTTTAGCGTCATCTTTTTTAGCAGGTGCTTCTTTTTTAGCATCTTCTTTTTTAGCAGCTTTTGCATCATTTTGAGCAACTCCAGCAACTGTACTTAATGCAAATACTGCACAAGCAACTAAGGTCATTGTTTTTTTCATTGTAATGTTTTTTTAAATTATTTGTTTAATGAATGAATTATGAAGTAAAAGTAGTCTAATTTCGCACCGAAAAATCAAGTTTACAGGAGTTTAACATTTTTTAATAATTCAAGATTCCTCCAACGGAATGAATTGTAAGCTTCTTTTTATCACTCTTTTCTACTCTTCCAATTATTTTTGCATCTACATCAAAAGATTTTGAAATCGAGATGATATCGCCTGCTATTGCTGCTCGTACATATAGTTCCATACGATGTCCCATGTTAAAAACTTGATACATTTCTTTCCAATCTGTTCCACTTTGTTGCTTTATCAGGTCGAATAAAACCGGCACAGGAAATAAGTTGTCTTTAATAATATGCAAGTTGTTGATGAAGTGAAGTATTTTTGTTTGCCCTCCACCACTGCAGTGAACTATTCCGTGTATTTCAGCACGATATTTATCTAGTACTGATTTGATGATTGGAGCATAAGTTCTTGTTGGTGAAAGCACAAGTTTACCCGCAGTCACAAATTCTTCCACTTGCGATTCTGTTTTTATTCTATCTTTGAGATTAATATTTCCTGAATAAACAAGATCTTTAGGTACTGAAGAATCAAAGGTTTCTGGATATTTGCTGGCAAGAGATTTATCAAACACATCATGACGTGCTGAAGTTAAACCATTGCTTCCCATTCCTCCATTATACTCTGTTTCGTATGTCGATTGACCATAAGAAGCTAAACCAATTATTACATCTCCTTCCGCAATATTAGCATTATCTATCACCTCACTTCTTTTCATTCTGCATACCACCGTTGAATCAACAATAATGGTACGAACAAGGTCTCCAACATCAGCAGTTTCTCCTCCTGTCGAATGAATTCCAATACCGTATTCTCTTAACTTTTCTAGTATACCTTCTGTTCCATTTATTAATTCTGAAATAACTTCACCAGGTATCAAATTTTTGTTTCTCCCAATAGTGGATGAAAGCAAGATGTTGTCAATAGCTCCTACACACAATAAATCATCTGTATTCATCACAATAGCATCTTGAGCGATTCCTTTCCATACCGATAAATCACCAGTTTCTTTCCAGTAAGCATACGCCAAAGAAGATTTAGTGCCTGCTCCATCGGCATGCATCACGATGCAATACTTTTCATCTCCACTTAGGTAGTCAGGAACTATTTTACAAAATGCTCTTGGGAATAATCCTTTATCTATTTTCGAAATAGCATCATGAACGTCCTCTTTCGATGCTGACACTCCTCGTAAATTGTATCTATTATCTTTACTCATATTTTTATAAAAAAACATCCCGTCCCGATTACAATCAGGACGGGATGTTTACTGTTAGTGAATAACTAATAACTATTCATCATCATCTTCTTTCTTGGCGTCTTTTTTAGGCTCTTCTTTTGGAGCATTAGGATTTACATAATCCTTACGAAGAACAGAGAAAACGGTACGTCTGTTTTTCTGCATCAATGCTTCGTATTCTTCCTTCGACTTTCCTTTTGAAATATTGTCAATGTATTTTTGAGTGAGTGTATAAAGTACTTTTCCTGTAGAATCTTTAACTTCTAATGGACGCGAAGCAGCATAACCTTTAGGAACCATACGCTCGGTTGGAATTCCTTTCGAAACCAAATAATCAACACAAGCTTTAGCACGATTCTCAGACAACTCTTGGTTTTTCTTTGGATCTCTATAATCGGTGTGTGCACTTAACTCAATAACCAATGTAGGATTATCAATCAAAGTTTGATATAAGAAATCCAATGAATCTTTTGACTCAGGGCGTAAATCGTATTTTGCTAAGTCGAAGAGTACATCAGGGAAACGAATCTCTCTTTCAATAGGAACTAAACAAAAATCATGTTTGAAAGTTTTTGCTTCTTCAACGCCTACAGTTGTTTCTTTTGCTTTGTCCGAACTATTTAAGAAGCCTAATGGTGCTAATTGTGTTTTTACATCTGGCCCTACAGAGGTAGAGATAATGTAAGAAGTACCCGGATTGATAAAACGGTCTTGACCATTTTCAGCAAATTTATAGTATCCTGCGGCATCTGTTTTAGCTTCTACCGAAGAACCATCAGAACCAACAAGTTTTATAGTAACGTTTGGAACAGTTTCTTTGAATTTACAATCAGTAACAACTCCTTCAATTGTAAACAACAACGGAGGTAATACAAACTGCCAAATATCATCTTTTCCTTTTGTTCCTTCACGGTTGGATGATAAATAACCTCTTTCTTTTTTACCTTCGAAAATAATTCCGAAGTCATCTGCTGCAGAGTTGATAGGGTATTTCATATTGGTAACATTAGCCCATTGGTCTTCTCCTTTTTTCTCTGCTTTAAAGATATCCAATCCTCCCATTCCTAAATGTCCGTCTGATGAGAAATATAAAGTTCCATCTTCGTGAATGTATGGCCAAACATCGTTCCCTGGAGTATTAATATTAGGACCTAAGTTAGTTGGTGTTGCCCATTTTTTATTTTTTTTGTCGTATTTCGACATCCAAATGTCATTTCCTCCTTGTCCTCCAGGCATATTCGAACAGAAAAACAAAGTTGTCCCATCGGCTGAGATCGAAGGTGCTGCATATTTAATAGAATCGTTATCGCAAAAAGAGAGCTTTTCAGCTTCTCCCCATGTTGTTCCTTTTTTAGTAGAAACCCATATTTGGTTATAAGTTATTTTTTTGCTATCGGTCAAACATCTAGTGAAAAACATCATGTCTCCTTTTTTGGTAAGCGATGGCGTTCCTTCATTATCCTTTGTGTTTACACCACCATCCAATGAAACTGGTGTACTCCATTTTGCATTTTTATCCATCGAAGTTTGGAAAATATCACTATAGTTTTCTCCTATGGTTGGATCTTCTGAACTTCCTGTTCCACCTGGACGCATCGAAGTAAAGTATAATTTATTAAATTTCTTATCAGCATAAGCTGGGGCGAAATCAGGATCTTTGGTGTTAATTTGAACCATGTTCTCCACTTTATAACGTGTAGGTTTATCTTTCCATTGTTGAGCCAACTCGCAAGATTTTGCACCGTCTTTTCCCTTTTGGTCCGAAGGGTTTGCTTTCTGATAGTTTTTGTATTCTATCAATGCTTCGTTGTATTTTTCTTGTGCTTTTTTAGCTTCGGCCAAGTGTAATATCGCTACTGCGTCTGGATAATTTGCTTTCACGGCCTTTGTATACCATTGCTCTGCTTGTTTGTTGTCTCCAATCAAACGATAGCATTCGGCAGTCATAAAAATAATCTTTGCCTTTTCTTCTTTCTTCTTTGCCTTTTCGTATGCTTTCTTGTAAAGCTCAATCGAATTGAAATATTCCATGCTTGCAAATGCTTTCGCAGCTTCAGTAGAATAATTCTTTTGGGCTTTTACACCAGTTGATAATAAAAGGGCTACCGCCATCGCAGTAGTAATTTTTGTAAGTATCCTCATAACAGTTTTTAATTATTTTTTACTGATTAATGGGTGCTAAAATAAATAAATAATCTATTCAAAGGCTTTTTTTTTTACTTTATATTGAATACACCTACTCGCAAAAAGTAAAAATCCCTGCAAACATCATGTTTACAGGGACTATTTACCTTCATAGTGTTATTTCGTAAATAATAACTCTCTATACTTTGGAAGTGGCCAACTCTCATCATCCACAATCAATTCTAATTTATCAACGTGATAGCGGATAGTATCAAAATACGATTTCACTTTATTGCAGTATTCCGAAGCTTGTTGCTCCACATCGGTGATAACATTTGCTTTTTTCCTCGCTTCGGTCATCTCGTCTACTTTTGTTTTGATGATGTTGATGTGTTCCGAAATCTCCGTAATCATTTCTAATTGTATCTCTGCGTTTTTCTTGAAATCAGCAGCATTCATTATTTCCTTTAATCCTTTTACATTTTCTATCAACGAACTTTGATATTTAATGGCTGTAGGTATAATGTGGTTCCAAGCTAAGTCGGCCATCACGCGCGATTCTATTTGTATCTTCTTAGTATAAGTTTCTAAATAGATATCGTAACGAGCATGTTGTTCTCTATCATTCATGATGTGATTGCGCACAAAAATGTTCAACGTGTTGGTTGATACAAACGCTTTTAATGCTTCTGGGGTGGTTTTGAAGTTTGATAAGCCTCTTTTTTCTGCCTCTTTCACCCATTCTTCTCCATATCCGTTGCCTTCGAATCTTATTTTTTTCGAATCGATGATGCATTTTCTGAGTATTTGGAAAATAGCTTCATCTTTTTCTACATTCTTTGCTATCAAATCATCTACTTCGCGCTTGAATTTGATTAATTGATGTGCAACAATGCCATTAAGCACTGTCATTGGTCCAGCACAGTTGGCCGATGAGCCTACTGCACGAAACTCAAACTTGTTTCCTGTGAAAGCAAATGGCGAAGTACGGTTTCTATCGGTATTGTCCAACAAGATATCAGGTATTTTTCCAACGCCTAGTTTCAATGCTGTTTTTTCGTCAGGACTCATTTTGCCTGTTTTCACTTTTCTTTCCAATTCATCCAACACATTCGATAATTGTGTTCCTAAAAACACCGACATGATGGCTGGTGGTGCCTCGTTAGCCCCTAATCTGTGGTCGTTATTGGCCGAAGCGATACAAGCACGTAACAAATCGGCATTGTCGTGAACAGCTTTTACCGTATTAATAAAGAAAGTTAAAAACTGAAGGTTGGTTTTTGGCGTTTTTCCTGGACTCAATAAGTTTTTACCTGTATTGGTACTCATGCTCCAGTTGTTGTGTTTACCACTTCCGTTTACTCCGGCAAATGGTTTTTCGTGAAGCAACACTCTGAAGTTGTGTCTGCGCGCCACTTTCTCCATTACGTCCATCAACAATTGATTATGGTCCACCGCAAGGTTACATTCCTCAAACACAGGTGCACATTCAAATTGGTTTGGCGCCACTTCGTTGTGACGTGTCTTAATAGGTATCCCCAATTTCAACGATTCGATTTCGAAATCGCGCATAAATGCGGTAGCACGGTCAGGTATGGAACCAAAATAGTGATCGTCTAACTGTTGTCCCTTTGCTGGTGCGTGACCAAACAGCGCTCTGCCCGTCATTGCCAAATCAGGACGTGCCATGAACAAAGCTTCGTCAACCAAAAAATATTCTTGTTCCCAACCTAAGGTTGCAATTACCTTTGTTACGTTTTTATCGAAATACTGACATACATCTACGGCCGCTTTGTCCAACACATTCAAGGCTTTTAACAAAGGTGTTTTGAAATCGAGCGCTTCTCCGGTGTACGATACAAATATAGTAGGGATACACAATGTTTTTCCCATTACAAATGCTGGCGAAGTAGGGTCCCAAGCGGTATATCCACGTGCTTCGAACGTATTTCTAATACCTCCATTCGGAAAACTAGATGCATCAGGCTCTTGTTGCACCAATTGGCCTCCTCCAAAGCGTTCGATGGCTCTTCCGCCTTCGGTAGGTTCAAAAAAAGCATCATGTTTTTCGGCTGTAGTGCCTGTTAATGGTTGAAACCAGTGGGTATAGTGAGTTGCTCCTTTGGCATTGGCCCATGCTTTCATGGCTGCTGCCACTTGGTCGGCCATTTTGCGTTCTATCTGTGTGCCGTGCTCCATGGCTGCCATCACGCTTTTAAACGCTTCGTCCGACAAATACTCGCGCATGGCATCAATGCCAAATACGTTTTCGCCAAAAAATTCCGATACCTTGGCGCTCGGAAGGGTTACATTTACTGGTACTCGCGATAGTACCGTTTCTAGTGCTTTAAATCTGTGAAATGCCATAAGATTGTGTTTTTTGAATTATTGAACTTTATTTTTCGACACAAAGGTATGTTTTTTGGTATACGTACTCGCCTTTTTTTGCAAAATATTTATCAACAGGTGTTAAAAAGAGGGGGTAAGTTTCAAAATATTCACTATTTATGGTTTTTATATGAAAATAAATGGGGGTGAACTGCTAATAAGTGAAAACAGAGTTTGGAAGCAAAAAGGCGATGGCAACTTTTTTTTCGCATACTTTTTTCTTTTTTACTCCCCCTAAAAGAGGGGGTGAACCGAAAAAAAGTAGAAGATTTGATGAATGACCTTCATTTTTATGATAACGAACAGGGTTGATAACGAAGCATGGCATTTCTTCATTCGGTTTATGATAAATATCGGAATTTCTTCATTCGGTTTTTGCCCTTTCAGGGAAAAGAGGAACGAAAGCTATTTGGCTTTTATTGTTTTTTAATTAAATTTGAACGAAATGTTGGGTTATTTTATTGAAATGATGAAAAACATCAGCATTATTTTCAAAATAATTAGAAAAATGATAATGATTCATCATGAAATGAATATAAAACATCAGTTATTGACTCGAAATTATAAATAATTGACAGTATTTCATCTAAAAACATTAATTTTACTTATAATTTGAATTATAAATGATAATTATTGATGCATTTCTATTGAATTATTGATTATTCATCATATTATTCTTTCAAAAAATCATTAAAATTGAACCAAAACCAACAAAAATGTGTGAAATCATCAAAATATTTATCCCATTTCATTAAAAATTTTGACCACGGAAGCCTAAATTTTGACCATTTTTCGTAAAATTCTGACCATGATTTCAAGAATTACTACCACGTTTCCCAAAATTCTGACCATGATTTCAAGAATTACTACCATGATTCTTAAAATTACTACCACGTTTTTAAGAATTACTACCATGATTCTCAATTTTTCTTGACAAAATTCCCCCTCGCCCTCGTTTATAAAGAGGGCGCACTAGAAATGCGTTTTTAACGCATACACGTCTTTCTAGTGCCCATTGTCCCAATCGTCTTTTCCCATCCCTTTTTCACGTTTATCCCCCTCTTCGTGCGGAAAGGGGATTAAGGGGAGAGGTCATTTACCTCCAACCTCCGCCCAAAACTTTGTAAATATTAACGGTTGCTATTTGTTGGCGTTTGTTTGCATCTATTAATTCAAGTTGTGTTTGCAGGGCATTTTGCTGTGCAAACAATACTTCCAAATACGTTGCTTTTGTTGATTTAAATAGATCTGTTGATGTTTGAACAGATTTCGTTAGACAAACGCTTTGTTGTTTTTTAAGTGCATTGATTTGCTTTAAATTTTCTAGGTTCGAAAGTTGATTTGCTACTTCTAAATAGGCATTTAATATTGTTTGTTGATAGTTATACATTGCCGAAAGTTGGCTTGCTTTTGCGTTGTAGAACTTGGCCTTTAATGCGCTTCTGTTTATCAGCGGAGCCACTAAAGTGCCTAATGCAGAATAGGCTAAAGATGCGGGTGTAGTGAATAAAAATTCAGGATTGAATGCCTGAAAGCCAATGCCAGCTGTTATGTTAAGATTTGGAAAAAATGCTGCTTTTGCAGATTTTAAATCAAACTTGGTGGCTTGTACCATTAGTTCCGATTCGCGAATATCGGGTCGGTTTTGAAGTAGTTGCGAAGGAATACCAGCTGCAATTTGTGCAGGAATTTCTTTATACAGAATTTCTTTTTGCCTTGGTATTTCTTGCGGATAGCGTGCTAAAAGAAAGTTGATTTTATTTTCGGTTTCTGCGATTTGTTGCAAGGTTTCTTTTTCCAATATTTCTGCATTTAATAATTGTGCGTTAAATTGCTCTATCGCGAATTCGTTTGCACGTCCTGCTTCTTTCTGCATTGTTATTACATCAACAGCTTCCTGTTGTTTGGTAATGGTTTGGCGGATTATATCCAATTGATTATCTAAAGCAATGAGTTCGTAATAGGTTATTGCTACATCTGAAATCAAAGATGTAAGAACAAATTTTGTTCCTTCTAATGTTGAAAGATAGTTTGCAACTGCTCCTCTTCGTTGGTTTCGAAGCTTTCCCCAAATATCTATCTCCCAAGATGATTGTAAACCTAAATAAATATCGGGTAGAACTTCGGGAATGATATGCCCGTCCTTAATTTCAAGTCCGTTGTTTCCTGCACCGTTCATAGTGTATAGCCCGAACTTGTCAACTCCTGCCGATGCGCCCAAGTTAACTTCTGGAAACAATGCCCCTTTGGCATACTTTACATTTGAGCGTGATATTTGAATTCGCTGTAAAGCAATTTGTAAATCAAGGTTATTGTTTATTGCAGAATCAATGAGTGTTGTTAAAAGTGTGTCAGCAAAATATTGCCGCCAATTGATGACAGCAATATTTGTGGTTTCTTTTCTCTCTTTAAATGTTTCAGGAATTTTCTTTTCTCTGATTGATAAATTTGTGTTCAACGTTTTACAACTGCTTATTACTATAAGCATTGCAAAAACCATTATTTTATATTGATTTTTATTTTTCATTTATGTTTAAATAATTTCGGTGAATGGTTCTTCTTCTATTTGCCCTTTTTTTAATTTTTCGGCAATGGTTGCAAATATTACATATAATCCAGGAATGATGATAATGCCAAATACCGTCCCGAATAGCATTCCCCCTGTTGCTGCTGCACCAATTGTTTTATTGCCTACTGCACCTGCACCGGTTGCAAACATTAAAGGAAGCAAACCTGCAATGAAGGCAAAGGACGTCATAAGAATAGGACGCAAACGAGTTTTAGCTCCTTCTATAGCTGCTTGAAACGGTGTCTTACCTTGCCTATGGCGTTGTGTGGCAAATTCTACAATAAGAATAGCGTTTTTACCTAATAACCCAATTAGCATAATCATCGCCACTTGTGCATAAATGTTATTTTCTAATCCAAAGATGGTGAGTAATAAGAATGCTCCAAAAATTCCTGTTGGTAATGAAAGTATAACAGGCAAGGGTAGTAGAAAACTTTCGTACTGTGCTGCTAATACCAAATAAACAAAGATAAGACAGATCAGAAAAATATAAATACCTTCATTACCCGAATTTACTTCATCTCGTGAAATACCCGCCCAATCAATATCATAGCCACGTGGTAGTTTTTCTTTCGCAACATTTTGAACCACTTTTAAAACCGTTCCACTACTTATGCCCGCTTTCCCTTCTCCGTTTAGTTCAGCGGAAGGAAACATATTGTAGCGTGTTATCTGGTCGACTCCGTATGATTTCTCAACAGTCAGAAATGCTGACATTGGCACCATTTCCTCATTGTCGTTCTTTACATATAATTTTAAAATGTCATTCGGTAATGCCCTGTATTCGGGCGAAGCCTGCACCATTACTTTATACATTTGTCCAAAGCGAATAAAATTGGTAGCATATTCACTTCCCAAAAGCGTTTGTAGCGAACTCATTGCATTGCTCGCTGTCACACCTTTTTGCGCTGCTTTGTCCATGTCAAATCGTAAAAGATATTGCGGATAGTTTGCATCAAAGATGGTGAAAGCACTTGCTATTTCGGGCTGTGCTTTGAGGTCTGAGATAAATTGCTTCACCACCATTTCCATTTTTTTGAAATCACCGTCTCCGGTTTTATCTATCAAGCGCAATTCGAAACCGTCAGCATTTCCATAACCAGGCACCGCGGGAGGAGGAAAAAATTCTATCTCAGCATCTTTTATGTGCTTTGTTTTTTCTTCCAGTATTTCCATTACATCTGCCACCGATTGATTTCGTTTGTTCCAAGGTTTCAAGTTTACTAGCACAGTTCCATAAGTTGCACCTGTACCATCCGAAAGAATATTTGTTCCTGCAAGTGTCGAAACACTCTCCACTGCATCTATTCCGTTGCTGCTTTCTTTCTGAATTGCATTTACCACTTCCTTGGTTCGTTCTAACGTAGCGCCTGACGGAGTGGTAACGCTTACGTAAAAAGTTCCTTGATCCTCGTTGGGGATAAAACCGGATGGTACTATTTTGCCCAAAATACCTGTGGCAATGCAAAAGATAAGGAGGATACCGTAAGTAATTACTCGTTTGTTTGCAATCTTTGTAAGCAGATTTTTGTATTTGTCTTCTAAACCAAAATACCATTTATTAAAACCATTGAAGTATTTTGAAAAGAAGGTTTTCTTTTTCTCTTCTCCATAATGATTTTTTAAAATAATTCCGCATAAGGCAGGTGTTAACGTAAGTGCTACAATACCTGATAATATAATGGCTATCGCCATAGTTAATGAAAACTGGCGATAAAATATTCCTGAAGGTCCACTCATAAATGCAACGGGAATAAACACAGCAGTCATTACTAACGTAATGGCAATGATAGCTCCACTGATTTCTTTCATGGCCTGTTCGGTAGCTTTCATAGCAGAAATTTTCGAATGTTCCATTTTAGCATGAACGGCTTCTACCACTACAATCGCATTGTCTACCACTATACCTATTGATAATACTAAAGCAAATAAAGTAATTAGGTTTAATGAAAAACCTAAAAACTGAATAAAGAATAAGGTACCCACAAGCGATACAGGTACAGCCAATGCTGGGATTAAGGTGGAGCGCCAATCTTGCAAGAAAATAAACACTACAAATGCAACTAAAAGAAATGCCTCAATCAATGTTTTGATAACTTCGTGAACAGAAGCATCTAAAAACCGAGAAACATCGTAGCTCACCTCATAATCCATTCCTTTGAGAAACATTTTTTCTTTTAGTTCGGCCAATCGTTTTTTTATGTTAGCAATTACTTCGCTTGCATTGGAGCCAGGCAATTGTTTCAAAGCTATGGCAGCGCATGGTTTGCCGTTTAGCTTGGCTTCCACATCAAAATAAGTTGTTCCAAATTCAACATCGGCTACATCTTCTATTTTTAAAAGTTTTCCTTCTTTGGTAGCTTTTATCGGGATACTTTCATATTGTTCCTTCGTGTTTAATTTACCAGTATATTTAATGGTGTATTGCAGTGCCTGTCCTTTTTTATCTGAGCTTTCTCCAATTTTTACTGGGGCAGCTTCTAAGTTTTGTTCTTCCAATGCCTTCATCACATCATCCGCAGAAATATTGTAGGTAAGCATTTTGTCGGGCTTGAGCCAAATGCGCATTGCGTATTCCTTCGCTCCCAAAATATCTGCAAAACCTACTCCTTTGATACGTTTTAGTTCTGCAAGAATATTGATGTCAGCAAAATTGTAAAGAAATTTTTCGTCAATAGTTGGGTCGGTGCTGTATATGTTGAGATACATCAACATCGCGTTTTCTTCTTTCGCTATCTTCACTCCGTTTTTTATTACTTCTTGAGGTAGTTCACCCATTACAGCATTCACCCGATTCTGAACGTTAACGCCTGCAATGTCAGGATTAGTGCCTATTTCAAAAAGTATCTGAACAACTCCAACACCATCATTCCCTGCATCACTACTCATATACTTCATTCCGGGCACCCCATTGATGGCTCTTTCAAGCGGAACTATGGCTGCTTTGGTTACTGTTTCTGCATTTGCTCCCGTGTATTCCACGGTCACATTTACTTCCGGTGGTGCAATGCTTGGGAACTGTGCCATCGGCAAACTAAAGATTGCCAATACTCCCAACAACAAAATAATTACTGAAATCACAATTGATAAAATAGGGCGGTGTATAAATCTTCCTGTCATAATCAATTAATTTTGGCGTTAACGATTTGAGGAAACAAAGTCTTTTCAGGAACAATTACATCTCCTTCTTTTACCCGCTGAATTCCTTCATATATAAATTTGTCGGTGGCCGATAAGCCCGAAGTAATTACATATAATTGTTGCAAACGAACCGTAGGGACTACTTTTCGTAATTGTACCGTGTTCTGTTTGTCCACCACATACACATACGTGTTTTCCTGCACTTCAAATGTCGATTTTTGAGGAATAAGCATAGCGTTTTTTAATTCTGCTTTTACCAACACTTTACCGCTACTGCCGTGTTTTAAAATTTGATTCGGATTTGGAAACTTTGCACGAAAAGCAATAGTGCCTGTACTCTTGTCGAACTCGCTTTCTATAGTTTCTATTTTCCCTTTTTGATTGTACAATTCCCCGTTTGCCAACCTTAGCGATACTTCCTTTTGTTTTCCTTGCTCTGCGGTCACCACATATTCCAAATAATCTTTTTCTGAAACATGAAAATAAGCATACACTTCTTTGTTATTCGATATCACAGTAAGCAAAGTTCCCTCTTCCACCAAACTTCCAATTTTATTCGGAATCCGATTGATAATACCATCAAAAGGGGCTTTTATTTCTGCAAACGAAAGATTCAGCATCGCTTGTGCTTCGTCCGATTTCGCTTCGTCCACCTTCGCTTTCATTGCATCCACCTTGGCTTTTATCATCTCCAGTTCGGGCTTTGCAACAATTTTCTTTTCAAATAGATTTTGCGCATTATCCAATTCTATTTCTGACGATTTTAAATCTGCCATTACACTTTTCAACGTAGCCTTTGTTTTTAGCAAATTCTGTTCATACTCCGCGCTACTTATCGTAAACATTACTTGCCCCTGTCTTACAGTTTGCCCTTCGTCCACGTTTATAGTTTCTATAAATCCTTTTATGCGGGTTCTTATTTCTACATTTTGCAGCGCATTTATTTCGGCCACATATTCGTTCTCATAAGTAGTGTCCATTACCATCGGACTCACTACCTGAAATTTATTTTCGGTTTGGTTTTTTATACTTGTTGAGCAAGACGCTAAAAGCAACATAGCACCAATGCTCAAAAGCAATGTGTTTTTTTTCATTGTTTTGATTTTAATTGTTATTGAGTAAAATTGGAATCAGGCCAAATGCCCGTGCAGTGCCAAGCCCTGATGAGGGTTAGCACTTATAAGTAAGAAATAAAACTAAGCTTTTGGTGGTCGCGGAGGCAGTTGCGGACGAAACTGCTCGTAATTATCTTCTCTGTAAATCGAATACTTGATAGAAGTACAAGGGATGTTACTAATGGTCAACTGTAAAGTATGGTGATGATAATAAAAGTCGACATCTTTTTTTAGGTCCGAAGCACCACCATCATCGTCATCATCCTGCTCCGGTATGGCATCATTAATATTAAATACTTTCTCGAGGATAATTTCTGCTATACTTTCCATATCGTTATAGCTCAAATCTTCTGCCACATCTTGCGGTTGCGGGTCGGGAGTGTCCACACTACAATTTAGAATAATCAATGCCATCACAAACCACAGAATACGCAATGAGATATGTTCTCTAATAAATTTCATTTTCGGGGCAAAGATAATAAATCTTTTTAGTTCAGTTCGTAGGTTTCATTCTGCCCCCTCGCCCTCGTTTGTAACCTAGGCATTCAAATATTACCTTTTACCAACAATGTCAATGCCTGAAATACGTTGACCGCTTTTTCCTAAAAAAAGAGAAAAAAATGGCAACACGAACACAATTTAAAATGACCGAATCAGAAAGAAGGTCACGCACCTTTAGCGACACATTTAAGATA
>Ga0194047_10000191_pt1 | contig 41730 bp, 44 predicted proteins | sample JunL225m_MetaG_2_FD_160070 | JGI IMG/M metagenome (GOLD analysis project Ga0194047, IMG submission 160070) | Anoxic zone freshwater microbial communities from boreal shield lake in IISD Experimental Lakes Area, Ontario, Canada - Jun2016-L221-5m | ecosystem: Environmental > Aquatic > Freshwater... | reverse complement strand
AATACTACAATCATGAAAGGTATCAATGGGAACACAAAAAGATGACTCCCGTTGAATACAGAAATCATCTTTTAGTATGTGCTAGCTAGCTTTTTATTTCGTGTCTACTTTAGAGGGTACGGTTCACGCTGGCTCTTTTTTGTTGTCAGTTCTTGCTTTTTGAAAGCCAATAATATGGTTTATCCACAGGGCAAGGTTGCAGTGATAATGTAGTAGTGATAGAATGACAGTAAAGAGGAAGAAATACTTAGAAATTTACCCAGTTGAATCCTCGCTACTGCGAGGTGCAAAGCAATTCAATAGGGCGAATAAAATAATAAAGTTTAACACAAAAATAGAGGTCGCAAATTGTGACCACAAAAAAAATGAAAGAAGATAACACAAACAACAAAATAATTCTCTATAAAACAGAAGATGGCAGAACGGAGATTGAAGTGAGTCTGGAGGGCGAAACTGTTTGGCTTTCGCAAAAACAAATGGCGGAGCTTTTTGATTGCAGTGTGGACAATATTTCGCTTCATCTCAAAAATGTTTATGCGGAAGGTGAACTGACAGAAAAAGCAACTGTCGAGGATTTCTCGATAGTTCAGAAAGAGGGGAATCGGGCCATCAGCAGACAAATAAAAGCATACAATCTTGATGCTATCATTTCCGTAGGTTATCGCATAAACTCACTTCGAGGTACGCAGTTTCGCATTTGGGCAACGCAGAAATTGAGGGAATATATCGTGAAAGGTTTCGTGATGGATGACGAAAGACTTTCGGAGGGCGGGGTGCAGAAAAGTTTTTTCGCAGAGTGGCTGGAAAGGGTCAGAAAAATAAGATCTTCAGAAAGAAATCTTTATGAAAAAGTGAAAGATGTTTTTGCGACCAGCGTTGACTATGATCCGAAAACTGAGTTGACCAAAGAATTTTATGCCACAATGCAAAACAAATTTCACTATGCCATCACAGGTAGCACTGCTGCTGAGTTGGTGGTTGAGCGCATTGGTGGGGAAAAAGAAAATTTGGGTTTGACTAATTGGAAAGGGGAAGTGCCTACCAGAAAAGAAGCTGAAGTGGCGAAGAATTATATGCTGGAAACCGAGTTGCGACAGTTGTATTTATTGGTGGAACAATTTTTGTCTTTTGCAGAATTCCAAATTGAAAGAAGAAACATCATGCACATGAAAGATTGGGTCAGGTATCTGCATGATATGCTGAAATTTAATCAGTTGGAGGTGCTGTCTGGCAAGGGCAAAATTTCTCATGAAAAAATGGAGAAAATTGTGAAAAAAGAATTGGCAAAATTTATCGCAAAGAAAGGTTTATCCACAGCCTCCACTTGCAGTGATAATCAAGGAGTGATAGAATAGGAGTAATAAGGTTATAAAGTTAAAAGTTGTAAGGTTTTAAAGTGGATTTTTTATTTTTTTTAAAAAAAGATGAAAACAAAAGAAATCAAAAAAGAAAATTCAATCGTTCTCTAGGAAATAATTGAGCAAAAAATTTATTTGATTCGGGGTAAGAAAGTTATGTTGGATAAAGATTTGGCCGTGTTGTATGGAGTTGAAACAAAGGTGCTAAATCTTGCTGTAAGAAGAAATATCGATAGGTTTCCATTGGACTTTATGTTTCAATTAAATGTTGATGAATTTGAAAACTTGAGGTTTCAAATTGAAACCTCAAGTTATGGTGGAAGACGCTATATGCCATATGTTTTCACCGAGTAGGGTGTCGCAATGCTATCAGGAGTATTGAAAAGCAAGCGAGCGATTGAAGTGAACGTGCAAATTATTAGAACTTTTGTGAAACTTCGTGAAATGATTGTTAGTAATAAAGAATTGAGAGCCAGGATTGAAGAAATGGAAAGAAAATATGATAAAAGATTTAAAGCTGTGTTTGATACGTTAAGGAATCTTTTGGAAAGCAATTTGCAGGAAAAGGAAATTTAAAAGAAAGAGTCAATTGGTTTTAAAATTAAACGATAATAAATAATTCTTAATTTAAAAATTACACTTCTGCACATTATTTGTACAGATTCGCCCGCCTCGACTCGCAGAGATTTCTGCTCATCGATGCGAGGCAGGTAATTCGTAGGTGCTATGAAACTAACCGCTAAACAAAATCTGATTATCAAATCTCTGCGAGAGTTGATTGATCAGAAAAAAGAAAATCCGACTAGCTATCGTTTGCAAAAATTTTTAGCAGCCAGGGGAATTAAAGATAGCATGAAGTCGGTGATGCAAGTGGTTGAATCCTTAGAGAAAAAAGAGTTAATTACACGCGATAAAAATCGCAAGCTTTTCCTGGTTGAAAACGAAAGCTATGGCGACGCGCAAAATATTTTTTCAATTCCTCTTTATGGTTTGGCTTCTTGCGGGGAGGCGCTGGCTTATGCAGATGATATGGCGGATGATTTCCTCCAAATTTCAAAAAGTCTTTTTCATAAAACCGAGCCGGAACATTTATTTGCTGTAAAAGCTTTAGGTGATTCGATGAATAAAGAAGGAATTGATGATGGGGACTATGTTATTTTCGAAAAAACTCAAGTGCAAGCTGAATTTGAGGGTAAAATTGTGGTTGCAGTTATCAATGGAATGGCAACCATCAAGCGCTATAAGAACATGGGCAAAGGAATTGTGGGACTTTTCCCGCACTCAACTAATGACACGCATCATCCAATATATATTTCTGAAGCCGATGTGATTTTCGTGGCTGGAATCTTCAAGAAAGTTTTGCCAGTTAAATTCGTGAGCCTTTAGGAAAAATTTTGAATTTAGAATTTTAAATATAAACGACAAGTTCCTTGAAAACTAAATGCAAGTAGTAATTGTTTGAAAATTTGAGATGCGATGATTAAGGAAAATAAGTTCGTTTTTCAAATCAAAATATTTCAAGGTTGCTTTTTGTTGGTATGAATACTCCTAAAACAGCCACTAGTTGCAAGGGATAATATGTGGTAGAATGAGGACATAGAAAATTGGCAATCAAGATGCTCAAACTGTCTGAAATGCTTGGCATTAAGAGGCCAAAATTAATTACATATTATTAGATTTGGATGGAATTTTTGTGGTTTTTGAGCCGCTGAAATTTCTATCGTAACATATGGGAAAAAATAAAAAAAAACAAGAAGATCAACCTAAAGATGAACCAGAGGCAACAATCAGTGGAGATGTTAAGCGCGGAGTTGTGGCAATATTTTTCTTTGCGCTTGCCGTTTTGTTCGTTTTGGGATTTTTGTCTGAAGCAAAAATCGTTGATGCTGGAATCTTAGGAAAGTTTCTTAATTCTTTTGCTGGCCTTATGTTTGGGGTAGGAAAGTATATCTCCCCAATTGTGCTGATTGCGGCCGGAGTTATTTTGCTTTTTCGCAAGGAAACCTTGTTCTATGTTTCTAAGCTTATCGGGCTTTCAGTTTCATTTATCAGTATGCTAGGGGTAATTCATATTTTGGCCTATGATGGGGACAAGATGTTGAAAGTTGCCAAAGCTGGGGCAGGAGGTGGATTTTTAGGTTATGGACTGGCTTTTTTGTTTTTGAAATTGGCTGGAAAAATTGGCGGTTCAATAATCCTAATTGCCCTTGTTCTGATTGGCATCACTGTAGCTTTTAATTTTTCCCTGGTTAAATTTTTCAAGAAATTTATTCATCAGAAAGTTGAAGACGAAGAGGTTGAGGAGGACGAGGAATTATCGGCCGAAAACGAAATGCTTGAAATCGAAAAAGACAAGCCAAAGAAAAAAAATGCTGAAGTTGAAGATGAAAAACTTTCAAAAAAGACTGAATTTGTTCAGGACCCAAATGAAGAAAATGAAAAGGAAAATGCTATGGATAGCGTGCTTAAAAAGGCAGCTGCTTGGAAACCAAAGGGGGAGAAAGAAAAAAACAAAAAAGCTTCTCACATAAGTAAGCCGCAGCAAGAGCAGTTCGAATGGGAGCTCCCTCCAATTTCACTTTTGGATTCATCGTCTGAAAAAGCTCAAGGTGGGGATGTTGAGAAGAATGCAAAAATTATTCAAGATACCTTGCTTACTTTTGGAGTTGAGGTTGAATTGGGAGAAATCAAAACCGGTCCAACGGTTACTCAATATAGTTTTCGTCCAGCAGTCGGAGTAAAGCTTAGTCGCATCACAACGCTTAGCAATGAGTTGGCGCTGAGATTAGCAGCTCGTCAAGTTCGTATTGAAGCCCCAATTCCAGGAAGATCATTGGTTGGAATTGAAGTTCCAAACAAGAAAAATGCCACAATTAGACTGCCGGAACTTTTGCAAGCTTTGGAATTTGAAAACAGAAAGTCAAACTTGCTTTTGGCTCTGGGAAAAGATGTGAGCGGAAATTATATTTTTGGTGACCTCAAGAAAATGCCCCATCTGCTGATTGCTGGCTCAACAAATAGTGGAAAAAGTGTTTGCGTTAATGCTTTGATTTTGTCGATGCTGTATCAAAATTCTCCTGCCGATTTGAAAATGATTTTAGTAGACCCGAAAAGAGTCGAATTGACGCCCTATAACGGCATTCCACATTTACTCACGGACGTCGTTGTGGAAAATGGTAAGGTTCTGAGCGCACTTAAATGGGCTATTGGCGAAATGGAGCGTCGATATAAGATTTTGCAAAAAGTAGGTTCAAAGGATATTGCTTCTTTCAACAAGAAAGCTGAAAGTGGCGAAGTGTTCAAGCATGTAGACACCGAAACAGGTGAAATTACCGAAGAGGCTGTCGAGAAAATCCCATATATTGTCATTGTGATTGATGAAATGGCTGATTTGATGGCATCGCATGGCAAGGAAGTCGAAGGTGCAATTATTCGTTTGGCACAAATGGCTCGAGCAGTTGGCATTCATTTGATCTTGAGCACTCAAAAACCAATTGTGACGGTCATAACCAGTCTTATCAAATCAAACATTCCAACGCGGATTGCTTTTCGGGTGCCATCGCTAATGGATTCACGCACGATTCTTGATGCTAGTGGAGCGGAAAAATTGTTGGGCAATGGTGACATGCTTTTTTCTGCGGCGGAGGCAGTCGATTTGCGAAGAGTTCAAGGAGTTTTTGTTTCTGAAGATGAGATTAAGCGAGTTGTTGAATTCATCAAAAATCAAAAATTTGAAAAGATCAAAGAGAGTCTTAATGATGAAATTGACATTGATGAGGCCAAATCAGCTGGAAACAAAAATGGTCAGGTCAGCACAGTTCAGCATCCTGACAAAATTGATTTTGAGTCAATTGAAACAGATGAGCAGGAAGACTCACTATACGAAGAAGCAAAAAGTATTGTTATTCAGGCAGGGAAAGCTTCGTCCTCGCTTTTGCAAAGACGTCTTCGCATTGGATATTCAAGAGCAGCTCGCTTGGTGGATATGCTTGAAGAAAATGGAATTGTGGGCGCTTCTGATGGGGCTAGACCAAGAGAGATCCTCGTTGGAGAGCAAGGTCAAGCAGGGCCGGATTACAACGACTCGATGCAAGATCAAACATCTCGTGACAAATGGCAAATGTAGTACTGGGCTCTTGTATTGTGTATATTGTAGAATGTATAAAGTATGAATTCATACAAAATGCATTTTGAATTTTATACATAATACAAAATACATTATACATAATACTATTCAAAATGGTTAAATTTACACGAAAAAAACTGGACTCATTGACGCTTGGTGAGCGAATGAAAAAAATCAGAGACGAACGTCATCTTAGTCTTGCTGATGTCTCAAAGGGTACAAAGATTCAAGTGAAATATTTGCAATATTTTGAAGAAGGTGAATATATGAAATTGCCGGCGGATGTATATGTGAAAGGTTTTTTGCGAAGCTATGCGCTATATTTGAGCTTGTCAGAGGTTAATTTGATTCGGCAGTTTGAAAGGGAAAAGGATATTCACAAAAATATCAAAAAAATTATTGAGAATGAGAAAGTAGGTAAGCCAATAAATTTTTCAATTTTTGTAATTTCGCCAAAAATGATTTTCATTAGCCTAATTACTTTTTTGGCACTTGGTAGCTTTATTTATCTGTACTTGCAAGTTAATAATTTCGTCTCAACCCCAAGGCTTATAATTATTAAACCAATTGAAGGCTTAACTATTCAGGAAAGTTCAACGCATGTGGTTGGTGTGGCAGAAAAAGATGCGCTTGTGACAATAAATGATCAGCCAGTTTTGGTCAATGAAAAAGGCGAGTTTAGTGAGGATGTTGGATTGAAAGATGGCTTAAACGTTATTAACGTGAAAGCTAAAAACAAATTCAGCAAAGAAACTACCCAGTCAGTTTCGGTTAATGCGAATTTTCAAACAGCAGAAACGGCAGCTGCAACGGATGTTTCATTGTCGTCAGCAGCTGGCGCTGATTTGCAAAATTTAGCGATAAATGCTGAGATTTATGTTAATCCAAATTCAACTTGGCTTTCTGTAGAAGCTGATGGAAACTTGGTCTATAATGGGGTGTTGCTTCCGGAATCGACTCAGAAATTTCAAGCTAAGGAAAAAATCAGTGTGAGCGCTGGCAAGGGAAATGAAACTTTCGTGAAAATCAATGGAAAGGATTTGGGACGGTTGACTTCAGGCTCTGCCCCAGCCAAAGATATCGTGTTTGATGTAAACGGTAGAGTTTTAAAATAAAATAATAAATCATATAAGCATACAAACATGTAAGCATATAAACATACAAACATGTAAACATGCAAACATTTAAACAGGGTAGCATATAAATAAAAAATTTTTATGTTCAAATGATTAGATGAGCAGATGTTAAATTGTCTTAATGCTTTAATGCTTAAATGTTTAAATGAAATAATATGGCATACGCAGCAAAAGAAAAGAAGCCTCCGAAAGAGGCCGTTGAAGAAATCAAGAATGCAGGCAAAAAAGAAATCGATAAACTAGTGGAAGATATTCAGGAAAAATTTGGGGAAGGTATGATTATGAAATTGGGGGATGTGAAAAAAGTTGATGTGGAAGCAATTCCAACCGGTTCAATTTCTTTGGACATTGCAACGGGAATTGGCGGAGTGCCACGCGGACGCATCATTGAAGTTTATGGGCCGGAGTCTTCTGGGAAAACCACTTTGACCTTGCATATTGTGGCTAATGCCCAAAAAAGTGGAGGCACTGCTGCTTTTGTAGACGCTGAACATGCCTTGGATCCTGAATATGCCCATAAAATTGGCGTGGATATTAAGAATTTGCTGGTTTCTCAGCCAGATACTGGTGAGCAGGCCTTGGATATTGTGGAGTCTTTGGTGCGCAGTGGAGTGATTGATGTGATTGTGGTTGACTCAGTGGCTGCCTTGGTGCCACGGGCAGAAATTGAAGGCGAGATGGGTGACCAGCATGTGGGAAGGCAAGCGCGCTTGATGTCTCAAGCACTGCGAAAATTGACGGCAATCATTGCTCGCTCCAACACCACTGTGATTTTCATCAATCAGATTAGGATGAAAATTGGGGTGATGTTTGGCAATCCGGAAACCACCACTGGCGGACAAGCACTCAAGTTTTATTCTTCTGTGCGCATCGAAGTTCGCAAAGCTGCTCAAATCAAAAAAGGTGAAGACGTGGTCGGCAATCGCGTGAAAGTCAAAATTGTGAAAAACAAAGTGGCGCCGCCATTCAAGACCGCTGAATTTGACATCATGTATAATGAAGGAATTTCCTTGGCTGGAGATTTGCTTGATGCAGGTGTTAAATTTGAAGTCGTCAAAAAATCTGGCAACTCACTTTCCTATGGCGACATCAAACTCGGAGCGGGCCGCGAAAGTGCCAAAGCCTTTCTGCGAGAAGACAAAAAAACCGCTGAAAAGATTTTCAAGGAAATTGCCGCCAAAGCCAAAATTGTGGCTTAGTGAAATTTCAATATCACGGAATTCCGTAACATTAAAGTTTATCCAAAACAAAAAAAGCATCCGCAAGGGTGCTTTTTTTGTTGGTTAAAATGAGAGAAAAGCCTCTCTTGAATTTTTGGCATTTTTAAAATAAGTCCATTTAATCACATAAGGACTTATTTTTTTGGCTGATATTTTTTTTAAAATTAAGTGTTGGTGGCTGGGTTGCATTTTGGGCGGGTGGATGATAAACTGATAGTGTTGACCTATAAAATATAATCGTGAGGAATCTGTCTTTTGCTATCCAATTGTGGGTGGTGATGGGCAGTCGAGTTCCATAATTGGACTTCCTCACGGAAATTTTTTATGGGTCAACAGCTTGACTGTCCTTTTTTGTTGTCTAAAATTTAATAAAACAGCTGGATAATACAGCTGACATAGTGTTGACCTATGTTAAAAAAAGAAAAAGAACTTCTGGATCGAATTTTCGATTTGGAAGGGCAAATCAAAAAACTCAAAGACCGTAAACGATATGGCCTTGTTTGGGAAGAAAAGGTGGAAAAGTTTGAAACGGAAAGTCAAAATGCTTTGCCGATTTTGCGAGAAAAGGGCGGAAAATTCCCAGACCTCATTACTGACGAAAAACAAGACTTCAATATTCTGATTGAGGGTGACAATTTTCACGCTCTTTCGGTGCTTGCCTACACCCACCAAAACAAAGTGGATGTGATCTATATCGACCCGCCATACAACACGGGCAACAAGGATTTTAGGTATAACGACAATTTTATACTTAAAGAAAATTCATACAGGCACAGTAGTTGGCTGTCTTTCATGGCGAAGCGATTAAAGCTGGCAAAAAGTTTACTTTCAAAAAATGGAGTTGTTTTTATTTCTATTGATGATAATGAACAGGCAAATTTAAAATTATTATGCGATGAAATTTTTGGCGAAGAAAATTTTATTGCAAATACTATTTGGAGAAAAAAATATGGTGGAGGTAAGGGAACGCGTTTCTTTGTAGACCTGCATGAATATATCGTAGTTTATTCGAAAAATATTAATTACATTGAGCCATTTCTTTTAGAGAGATCTTCAAATCAAACTCAAATTTTTAAAGAAAAAGATGAATATTACAAGGAAAGAGGCTTTTATTATATTCGTCCGCTTAAATCTGGGCTTGCGTTGAGAAAAACACTTATTTATCCAATTAAATGTCCAGATGGTAGTGAAGTTAAAACTCAGTGGATTTGCGGAAAGGATACTTTTGAAAATATTTTAAAAGATGGAAGAATTGTATTTAAAAAACTTAAAAACGGAAAGTATAATATTTATAAAAAGTTTTATGAAAAAGATGGTGATGGCTTGGTGCATCCAGAAAGTATATTTTATGACTTAGCATATAATCAAAATGGAAAAGAGGAATTGAAAGATATCTTTAACATAAAAGAGGGAAGAGAAATTCCCTTTGAAAATCCAAAACCAACAAAGTTAATAAATTATTTGTTATCTATTAATGAAAATAAGAATGCTACTATTTTAGATTTTATGGCTGGGTCAGGAACCACTGGACATGCCGTCTTAAAATTTAATAGTGAAAATAAAACAGCACACAAATTCATTCTCTGCACCAACAACGAAAACAAAATTTGCGAGGATATTACCTATGAAAGAATAAAAAGAGTTTCTTTGGGCTATGAAAATCCCAAAGGCGAAAAAGTGGCAGGTCTTGGTGGCAATTTGAAATATCTCAAAACCGATTTTGTGCCACTGGAAAAATCAGCGGACTCGCTTAAACAAAAAATCGTGGAAGGCTCGACCGAAATCATCTGCCTGAAAGAAAACGTTTTTGATTTGGTTTGTGACAACTATGCAAAAACCAAAAGCAAAATTTTTCAAAATCAACACAAATTTGTGGCGATTCTTTTTGACCTGTTCTATTTTGAAGAGTTTGTTTTGGAACTAAAGAAATTGAAAGAAAAGCCAGTTTCTGTCTATGTTTTTTCCTATACCAAAGATTTTTCCAAAGATGAATTTGGCGATTTGGGTGTTGATTTTTCGGTTGAGCCGATTCCGGAAAAGATTTTAGAGACTTATAAAAAGATTTTTAATTTTTAGACCCACAACTGTGTCATTCCGAGTGCAATGAGTCCGACTGTAAGGAGGAAGAATGAAATCGAGGAATCTGAGCCCAGATCCCTGCCTGCCGGCCTGTCTGCCGATAGGCAGGTAGGCAAGTTTCGACTTCTTCGTTTCTTCCGCCTTGAGCGGAAGAAACTACGCTCAAGATGACACATGATAGAAGAGTTTATTTTTGCAAGAAAACCGTTGGAGGCTCAACCTCCATTAGGGAGGTTGAGCCTCCTTGCCAGCACAATAGCTTATTTGACTAAGTAATCATCAATCTATGAACAACATCACCCTTAAAGAATATCAACAAAAAATAACTGACAGAATTTTTGAAAAAGCAACTGAATTTCTGAAAACTTATGACGGGGTTAGTTTCAAAAAAATTCTTTTTCGCGCGCCGACTGGCTCGGGCAAAACCGTGATGATGTCTGCGATTGTTGAGCGCTTGGCTTTTGAAAGCCAGCAAATTTTGGCTTTTGTGTGGATTTCCAAAGGAGTGCTGGCACAGCAGAGCAAGGAAAGTTTGGAAGAGAACATCGGTGGCGGAGGGATAACAATGTCTTTTTTGGAGGATATTTTGGATAACGAACTCAAGGAAAACGAAGTGCTTTTCATTAATTGGGAGCAAATTTTCTCCAAAGCTGGGAAGGACAATCCGGACAAGGATATCAAAAAAGGCGATCCAATCAATAAGTTTATGAAAGACAATGAATATGATCGCAATTTGCGCAAGTTTTGTGAAATCGCTCAAGGCGAGGGTCGAAAACTTGTTTTGATTGTGGATGAAAGTCATTTAACTGTCACGGAAAACACGATTCAAATTATTGAAAAAATAATCAAGCCAGCTCTGCAAGTTGATTTGACCGCCACGCCAAAAAATGGAGGCGGTTATGCCTTTGGAGATCGAGAAGGTGAGTTTGTTGATTTGCAAACTGTGAAAGATGCCGAGGTAATCAAAAAGGAAGTTGTCATTAATCCTGAAATTTTGGAAAAAGATTTGAAAAGTGAAAAAAGTGGCGATCAAATTATTTTCGAAGAGGCTTTGAAAAGAAGAGCGCAATTGGAAGAATTTTATCAACAAGAAGGTTCAAAAGTGCGTCCCTTAGTTTTAGTACAACTCCCAAATGAAAGCGAAAAGATGAGTTCTTTGGACAAGGACAAGAGGGCATGGGTCGAGGAGTTTTTGGACGATAGGGGCTTTAATTATAATAACAAAAATCTCGCACGCTGGCTTTCGGGTGATGAAAAAGAAAATTTGGAAGACATTAAAAATTTTGACAGTCAAGTTGATTTTTTGATTTTCAAACAAGTGGTAGCCACGGGCTGGGATTGTCCGCGGGCTCATATTTTGGTTAAATTTCGCCAAACTAAAAGTGAGATTTTTGAAATTCAGACAGTGGGCAGAATAATGCGGATGCCAGAGTTTCATCATTACAATGAAGAAGCTTTGAATCGAGCATATGTTTATGCAAATTTGGAGGAAATCAAAATTGAAGAAGATGCCTTGGAATATCTTAAGGTTAGAAAAGCTGAAAGAATCCCTGATTATGAAAATTTGGATTTGCCCTCGGTATATTTGATGCGAGGAGAATATAATGATTTAATGCTGGATTATCGAAAATATTTTTTCACTGAATTTATGGAAAAAATTGGGGGTAAATTGGATGAAAAAGAAGCAAAAAATAATTTGGCATTACTTAAAAAATATCAAAGTGGCGATGGGTCAAGTTTGATTTTTGATGGTAAACGGATTGAAGAAAAAATCATCATTGACAGTTTGGTTCGCGATATAGACAGCGAAAATCAAGATATTTTGGCAGCTGAAAAAAACAAAGTTAAAGTTGATGATGAAGAAATGGAGCGAAAATTCATCGCTTTTCTGAAAAAAAATTGTGGAGAGTTTCAACAAGCTAGATCTTTTGACAAAATCAGAGTGGCAATCTATCAAACTTTCGATAGATATTTGGATAGCAAAAATTCCGACAAAACTGGCGTGCAAAAAATTGTTTTGAAAAATTTGGGATTTTTCCAAAGCGTGATTGCCGAATCTGTGAAAAAATATGCTCAGCATCGCAATAAGGTTGCTAAGAAATACAAAGAAATTCCTGCTTGGAATGTGCCTGCGGAAGATTATTATGCGAAGAATACCATTCTGGCAAACTATAGCGGATGCGTGATGAATCCTGCTTATATTTCGCCAAAATGGAAAACGGAAGTCGGCTTTATGGAAAATTATCTGGACAATAATGAAAAAATTGCTTGGTGGTTTAAAAATGGGGATGCACGAAATGAGATATATTTTGGCTTGCCATATGCTGATGAAAAAGCAAAATCAGCAACTTTTTATCCAGATTTTATTGTGCATTATAAGGATGGTAAAACTGGAATTTTTGACACAAAAGGTGGGCAGACAGCGACAAGTGCCGAGACTCAGCTAAAAGCCGAAGCTTTGCAAGGGTATATCAATAAGAATATAAGCAAGAAACTTTTTGGAGGGATTGTCAAATCAGACAAGGAAAATAAACTTTGGAAATTGAATCAAGACCAAAAATATGATTTTGAAAGTGGGAACTGGGAGGAATTGGATTAAATAACAAACATTGCAAATCAGTGCATACGCATATTATTGCAATGTTATAAAAAAAGCAAAACAAAAACACGCCCTTTCAAAAGTCGTGTTTTTTAATTTCGCATTTTCTAAAAGCTAATGAAGTAAGGTTCCAACCCCTCTATCCTACGGACATCTCCCCTTGGAGAGGAGAGAAAAATAAAGAAGGAAATTTCTGACCTCTCTGTCTTTCAGACATCTCTCCTTCGAAAGGAGAGAATGATAAGGAAGAAAGCTTTTCTATGCCCTCGAAACATATTCTCCCTTATCGGTATTGATAATCAGTTTATCTCCTTCATTGATGAAAAGCGGAGTCGAAACTTTCAGACCTGTTTCCATGACGACAACTTTGCCGCCGGTTCCAGATGTGTCACCTTTGATTCCTGGGGGAGCTTCGACCACGGTCAAAGTCACCTTGATTGGAAGTTCAATGTTGACTGGCAAATCATTGAAGTTAAGCACGGTTACTTCGGTTCCTTCGAGCAGATAAAGTGGGGCATTGCCAATAGTCTCTTTTGAAAGTGAAAATTGGTCGTAGGAGGTCATGTCCATAAACACAAAGCCATCTTGCTCTGCATAAAGATACTGCGCTTTGGATTTTGACATGTCAGCTTCATCAGCCTTGTCAGATCCATTGAAAGTTTTTTCTAGCACACTGCCGTTGAGCAAGTTCTTGAGCTTGGTGCGAAGCACTGCTCCAGCTCGACCGGTTTTGGAATGTTCAGCAGAAAGCACAACGTAGGGTTGTCCTTCCCAAAGAATATTTTTTCCGCATTTGATATCGCTTAATCCTAACATGATTTTTATACCGATACGAAACTACGAAAGAATTACGAATCTACGAACTCGCATTACTCCTCTCTTTGGAAAAGAGAGGTTGGGAGAGATTTGAAAAACTTTCTTTATTTTAGTTAGTCTTTCAAATCCCCCTCAATCCCCCTTTTCTAAAAAGGGGAAGAAAATACGTTCGTAGATTCGAATGTGATTCGTAGTTTCGTATCGCTGTTTTTATTTAACGACAAACGGTGCCAATGCCATTACCCTGGCGCGTTTAATTGCCTGAGCAAGTGTGCGTTGATGTTTGGTGCAAGTCCCATGTCTCTTTGGCGGATAGATTTTTCCTTGAGAATTCATGAAACGGCGAATTAGATAAGCATCTTTGTAATCAATCTTGTCCATCTTTTGATCACAGAAATAGCAAGTTTTCTTTTCCATAAATATAATTTGATTATTAATAATAACTTTCAATTTTCAATTCACAATTTTCATTAAATTTTTCAATTCACAATTTTCATTTTTTGATTATTGAGTCATTGAGATTTATTTGGAAATTGGTGCTTGGAAATTTTTTAAATTCATCCTTGATAAATTTAAAAGGGTACATCTTCAAGTCTGACTTCGTCGCTTTCTTCATCGAGGTTAATGGTTGGAATGGCTTCTTCTTGCGCTGGAGCTGGTCTGCTGGCTTGAATTGGGGCTGATTGTTGAGTTGGTCGTGGTTGGTAGCCGCCAGTGTTTTGTCCACTTCCTTGTGCACGAGAACCCATTTGCATGTTTTCAGCTACAATGTCAGTCACTTTTTTCTCAATTCCGTCTTTGCCAGTGTAAGAACGTGTTTCTAGTCTACCTTCGAAATATGCTTCTTGACCCTTGGTTAAATATTGACCAGCAATTTCAGCTAGACGTCCCCAAATCACAATGTTGTGAAATTCAGTTTTTTCTTGCTTTTGTCCCGCTTTATCCATCCAGGTTCGATTTGTTGCGATGCCAATAGTGGCAACAGTTTGTCCTGAAGTGGTGGTGCGGATTTCAGGGTCTCTCGTAAGACGTCCGATGAGTTGAACTTTGTTTAAATTCATAAATTTATATTGTTATATGGCCATATTGCAATATGATTGAAGTTTAAACATATTTTTTTACAATATAACAATATAACAGTTGAATTATATATTTAGAAGATCATCAAGTTGCTTATCAATATCCTGGGTAGTTTCTTTTTTGGCTATTTTTGTAATTTCCTTTTTTTCAATCGTTGGCTTGACAACTTCTTTTACTGACGCCTCCACTACTTTTTTTGAAGCAATCGGTGCAGACACAGTTGGCGTCGGCTTTGTGAATTGTCTTGGCGCATCCTTTCTTTCAGGACGTTGTGGCCTGCTTGTTTCAGGACGCTGAGTTTTCATTTCTTGCGCTTTGCGACGTTCTTTCGCTCCAAGCTCTGGAATGTCGTCAGTTTTGACAATCAAAAAACGAAGAACATTCTTCATGAGATTAAGTTTTTTGGTGATGCTTTCAATTCCAAATTCTTTTTCACTGTTTTTTTCATCTGCCCAAAAGTCAATGTCTTCTAATTCAAAACGACGGGTGATATATGTCCCCTTGTTTTGATGCTTGATCTCATAGGCTAATTTTCTTTTTTCGGTTAGCTCTGGATCAAGGAGTTTTGCTCCTTCTGAAGTAAGCATTGCGCCAACTTCTTCTCGAATTGCATCGAGAGTTGCTTCTTGGCGTTCGCCAACGAGGTAAAACAGTTCGTACTGCATAGTTTTTTTGCTTAATTAATTATGTAAACTTGCTAATTTATTTGTGGAAAAATTATAAATTTAATTTAGAATTTCTAATTTTGAATTTCGAATAAATGACGGAATGTTTTAATGCTTTAAAATTAAAGCATTAAAAAATTAGAAATTTATTCAAAATTCGAGTTTCAAAATTCAAAATTTATTATAAAAAAAGCCACCAAACAAGAAAAGTCCTTCTTCTGGTGGAAGCTTTCCAGCCTATCCACTTTTGGTTTAGTGGCGGGCTAGATTAGGACTTTTTTAGTTGTATAAGGAGTATAGCATGGATTTGAGATTAGTCAACGCCAAGCCGCTTAATTAGCCGGAAAGTAAGAAACAGTGAACCCTTTTTTAAAAATGAAAAACATGCTATGCTTAAAGACATTAAGCATAAAAATATTAAATTTTCGTTAGTGGAATAAATTTGTTTTTCGAGTCTGCGTTTTAATTTGTAGATTTGCCTGCCTCGATGGTAGGCGGGTAGCCAATTTAGGGGTAATTATTTTGGCGCATTGATACTTTACGACAAAGGCTTGTGACTTATTTATAAAATTACGAAAATGAGAACACTCACCCTGCTAAATAATTTTAAATTTTTACTAAAATTAAGATTTGAATTTTTTATTAAAATGGGTAAGTGACGTTAAGATAATAATTTATAACAAGTAGGATGTCTTCTATTATTAAAATAGAATTCAAATCTTATTTAACATGGTAAATGCAAAACGTTCAAGAAGTTTTCAACAAAATCAGGGAGATGAAAAAAGAGCAAAAAGATTTGCGAGACATGTATAAGGATGCACTTGCCCAAGCAGACGAATATGAAGAATTGGTTGAGGAAATTGCTACGCTGCGGGAAAAGAAAAAACAAATCGAAACTAGAATCCAGGCTGAGCTTGGAAGGGCGTGGGAGAAGTTTGATGATTTGAAACGCGAGGTCGAAACTGAAAAAGAAATGCTTAATGATATTGCCCTGACAACTTTAATGAAAGGCGAAACAGTTGAGGTCAAGGATGAATTCGACAATGCCTATGAACCAATTTGGAAAGTCAATTTCAAAAAAGCTAATGGTGGAACGACAACGGGGAACTAAGAATGTATGATGTATAATGCGTGATGCGTAATGTATAAGGCATAAGGCGAAATGCGTAATGTGTGATGTGTGATGCTTGATGCATGTGTATGTTATGCGTCGAAGACAGAAAGTTCCCGAGAGGGGACTTTTTTGTTGCGCAAAAGAACAAAATGCTGTTAAAATTGGTTTATGATAAAAGAGCAAAATAACTTTTGGCAAAAGCTGGTGGCAAAGAAAAAGCCGTTTTTTGTGTTGGCGCCGATGGCGGATGCGACGGATTTTGCGCAGCGGCAAATGTTGGCCAAATATGGCAAGCCAGATGTTACCTACACAGAATTTGTCAGCGCAGATGGCTTGGTCAGTGAAAAGGGTCGCCAAGTTTTTCTCAAGGAGCTTCGTTTTGGAGAAAATGAGCGTCCAATTGTGGCGCAAATTTTTGGCTCCAAGCCTGAGAACATCAAAAAAGCTGCGGCTTTGATAGCTGAGCTGGGTTTTGATGGGGTGGATATTAATATGGGTTGTCCAGACAAAGCCGTGATCAAGCAGGGTGCCGGTAGTGCACTGATCAAAAATCCACAGTTGGCTCGCGAGATCATTCGCGCTGCCAAAGAAGGCGCAGGGCGACTGCCAGTGTCAGTCAAAACTCGCATCGGATTTGGCAAAAATGAAATCCAGACTTGGCTGCCAGAAATTTTGGCTGAAAATCCAGCAGCGCTCATTGTACATTTGCGAACCAAAAAAGAAATGTCGCAGGTTGCCGCTCACTGGGAATTGGCACCGAGGATAGTTGAAATGGCCAAAGAAAATGGTGTGGTTATTCTCGGCAATGGCGACGTTGCCAGTTTGGCAGATGGCCAAGAAAAAGCGGAGAAATCCGGCATGGATGGCATCATGGTTGGCCGGGGAATTTTTGGCAACCCTTGGTTTTTCAATGAGAAAATTGACATTAAAAATATTTCTTTGGCTGAAAAATTTCGCGTGGCAATTGAGCATGCGAAATTTTTTGAAAAAGAATTAGCTGCAACAAGCATCAAAGGTTATCATGTCATGAAAAAGCATTTCAAAGCCTATGTGAGTGAGTTTGAAGGCGCCAAAGAACTACGCGCCAAACTGATGGAAACTGAAAATGCCGGGCAGGCTGAGAAAATTTTGAAAGATTATCTGAAAGAGAATATTGTGGTATAATAAGGGTGTTAGTAGAGTATTTAAGAATTTAATTTTTCGAAAAGTTCCTGTCTGAAAATCCATATTTTCTCTAAATTTTTTTGTTTCTTGTTGTGACCACGAAAAATTTTAGTTAGAAAATATAAGATTTGAATTAACTTTGCAGAAAAATCAAATTCTTAAATAGTTCGCAATGCAAATAATAAAAAATTATTTTTTTAACTTCAAATTTATGAAAACAATCATCCATTGGTTCTTGAGTGCGTTAGCGATTATGATTACGGCTTATCTTTTGCCAGGAATAGTTTTGAAAGGTTTTTTTGCGGCCTTGGTAGTGGCGGTGGTGCTGGGACTGCTCAACACGATTATCCGTCCAATTTTGGTCATTTTGACTCTACCGATCAATATTTTGACGCTGGGACTTTTCACCTTGGTGATTAATGCGTCTTTGGTGATGCTGACCAGCAGTTTGGTGCCAGGCTTTCAAGTGAAAGATTTTTGGACAGCTGTCTTTTTCAGTTTGATTCTCTGGCTGGTCAACTCAGTGCTGAATGTTTTTGAGCCGAAAGAGGAAAGATAGATTTTGATTATAGAATTTAGATTTTAGAATAATCCTAAAATTTTTAAACAAAAAAACGAGAAATTAATTTCTCGTTTTTTTTGTTCCTTTATATTTTCTAATTACTAGTTGCTGGTTACTAATAACTATTTTTCCTTGTCCAAATCATTTAGTAGTTCTTTGATTTTTTGCAGTTGATCCCAATTGTGGATGGAAATAGGCAAAACATTTTTGCTAAGTTTCTTGGCTTTGGTGAGAATCTTTTTTAATTCTTTTTCGTCGACTGTGTCAGAGCGGGAAATAAGGATGTATTCTGGCTTTTCTAGTAGGGCAGGATTGTAAGCCTCGAGTTCTTTGCGAATGGTTTTATAGTCAGTCAGAATATTTTCACTGTCAGCGGCCAAGAAATGAAACAGGATTTTGGTGCGTTCAACATGTTTGAGAAATTTGATGCCAAGACCTTTGCCTTCGGAAGCCCCTTCAATTAGTCCAGGAATATCAGCCAAAATGAGACTATAATATACGCCAAGATTTGGTTCAAGGGTGGTGAATTGATAGTTGGCAACTTTGACACTGGCATTGGTCAGTTCATTGAGCAAACTTGATTTGCCAAGATTAGGCAGGCCGACAAAGCCGATGTCAGCAATCATTTTCAGTTGCAAATGCAAATTAGCATGCCCACCTTTTTTGCCGAATTCAAATTCTTTTGGGGTGGTGTTTTTAGCTGAGCGAAAAAGAAAATTTCCGCGGCCGCCTTTGCCACCTTTAACCGCCAAAACTTGCTCGCCAACTTTGGTGATTTCAAAAGCCTCCTTAGTTTCAGTGTTGGTGATGACGGTGCCGACAGGCAGCTTGATGATTAAGTCTTTGCCGTCTGGGCCGTCACAAAATTGGCCTTTGCCGTCGCGTCCATCTTCGGCAAAAAGTTGTTTTTTGAAGCGGAATTGATTGAAGGCATTGAGGTCTGAGACACCTTCAAAATAGATGCTGGCCCCTTTGCCACCACTGCCGCCGGCTGGTCCAAGGCTCATCAAGTTCTTGTTAAAACCTGCGCAGCCTTTGCCGCCGTTTCCGGCTGAAATTTCAATTTTGACGTCATCTAATAACATATAGTTAGCTTATAGCTTCATTAGCTTTTAGGTTATTAATTCAGATGCGGATGCTAATAAGGTAGTATAGCCTGGGAAATTGAAAAGAGCAAGGACTGGGATTGCTAAAAAAACAAAAGCGTGTCATGATGTAATTTATGAAAAAAATAATTCAGGAACAATTTGACGTATTGGTGATTGGCGGGGGACCGGCGGGACTGATGGCGGCTGGAAGAGCAGCGCAGAAGGGTGCCCGCGTGGCCCTGGTTGAGAAAAATGAACGCTATGGCATCAAGCTCCTGATGACTGGCAATGGACGCTGCAACATCACCCAGGACGCCAGTGATATGTTTGAATTTGTGAAAGTCTACAAGAATGGTAGGTTTTTGCTCAATGCTTTCAATCGCATGAGCCCAAACAACTTGCGGGATTTTTTTCGTGGTCGCGGGGTGGAGACAAAAGTTGAAAAAAATGGAAAAGTTTATCCGGTCAGCGACCAAGGAAAGGATGTGCTTGATAGTCTTTATCAATATTGCCGTGAAAATATGGTGACTTTTTTTAACACAGAAGAAGTTATTGATATTTGTTTTGATAGGGAATCCAGTTCCCCAAATGGGAGCTGGACTCCTAAAGCGCCGGGTAGAATCACAAAAATAATTACCAGAAAAAAAGAAATTTCAGCTGAAAAATATATTTTGGCCACAGGTGGAAAATCATATCCTCAAACGGGTTCAACAGGCAGAGCTTTTGATTGGCTTGAAAAACTTGGGCACAAAATTGTCGAGCCAATGCCAAGCTTAGTGCCAATTATGATTAAGGAGCAAGCAATTAAAGATGCGCAAGGACTTTCTGCACACAATGTTTCCATAACTGCCACACAGCCAAGCAAGAAAATTACTACCTTGGTTGGCGACGTTATGTTTACCCATTATGGTCTGAGCGGACCGTTGGCACTTAATCTTAGTCGAGATTTGCAAAAAAATATTGAAAAAGGAGAAATCAAAATACTGCTTGATTTGAAGCCCCAGCTTTCTTTTGAACAAGTTGATGAAATTATTCGCAACGATTTTGAAAAAAATGGTCACAAAAATTTGAGTAATTGTTTGAAGGATTTTGCCAGCCCAAGAATGTTTGATTTAATTTTTGCGCTTTCTGGAGTTGATACGCACAAGCACGCTAGTAATATTAGCAAGCAAGACCGACTGAAAATTGTTTCACTTTTCAAAAAAATGGAAGTGACAGTGGAAGGACTTTTTGGTTTTGAAAAAGCGATGGTCACGAGTGGCGGAGTTTCAGTTAAAGAAATTGATTCAAAAACGATGCAATCAAAAATCATTGAAAACCTATATTTTGCCGGAGAAATTATCGACGTGGACGGTCCAACTGGTGGGTATAATCTGCAAGTTTGCTGGGCGACTGGCTACGTGGCTGGAGAAAGTTCAGTTTTAAAATCAAGGATGTAAGTCCCGAGTTTTTATGAAAAAAGAAACAGCGAAAAAAATTTTGCAGGAAACTGAAGCTGGTTATGATTTGATCAGTCAGAAGTTTTCGCAAACTAGAAAACATTTTTGGCGCGGACTGGAATTTAGCAGTGATTATTGCAAAGAGGATGATAATGTTTTGGACTTTGGTTGTGGCAATGGTCGTCTGCTGGAATTGCTGGCAGAAAAAAGCGTTCAATACTACGGAGTTGACGTTTCTCAAAAGCTGATCGAGCTGGCTAAGCAGAAATATCCAGAGAATACCTTTTCTAAAATAAATCCCAGTGAAACACGGTTGGAATTTGAAGATAATTACTTCAACGCTATTTTTAGTATTGCGGTTTTTCATCATTTTCCTTCCAAGAAATATCGTCAGGAGGTGGCAAGGGAGCTTTATGCTAAAACGAAAAACGGTGGCCGAATTATTGTCACCGTTTGGTATCTTTTTCAAGAGAGGTACTTCAAAAATATTTTGAAAAATTGGTTTGCAAAATTGCAAGGCAAAAGCCAGCTGGATTGGAATGATTGCGAAATTTCTTTCACGGATAATCAGGGCAAAAAATTTCAACGTTTTCACCATGCTTTCACCAAAAGAGAACTGCAGAAACTTTTTCAAGAGGTTGGCTTTGAAATTGAAAAATGTGAGATTGTTAATAATAGAAATATTTTGCTAGTTGGGAGGAAATAGATTGAGAAGATAGTGGAAATATGGTAGAAATAAAGTAGAAATATGGTAGAGATATAGCAGACATAAAATTATACAACTAATTTCAATTATATTTCGCGAAGCACATTTCTATTTATTTCTAAAAAATAATTTTGCGAAGTATTTTTTGTAAATTTGTATATTTGTAATTAATTTGTAAATTTGTAGGGAATATGTCTATTTTCCAGTCTATTACTCTTGGCATTCTTCAGGGCTTAGGTGAATTTCTGCCCATTTCATCGACAGCGCATTTGATTTTGGCGCCGTGGTTTTTTGGTTGGAGCGATCCAGGCCTTTCTTTTGATGTGGCACTTCATGTGGGAACGCTACTTGCTGTGGTTGGATTTTTTTGGCGAGATTGGTTGGAAATTTTCAAGAGCGTATCAAATTCTGTATTGCATACTAAATACAAAATACAAGATACAAAATACAATTCTAATCTACTTTGGCTCTTGGTCATCGCTTCTGTCCCGGGCGCAATTTTCGGAATGCTTTTTGATAGCAAAGCAGAGGCCGCTTTTCGCAATCCGCTTTTGATTGCACTAACTTTGAGCGTGGTTGGGTTGATTTTATATCTGGTAGATAAATATGCCGTCCATCGCAAGGAGCTTGGCAAGCTGACAAAATTGGACGCATTTTGGATTGGTCTTTCTCAGGCCGTGGCCATTATTCCTGGCGTTTCACGCTCTGGGGCCACGATGACCGCTGGACTTTTCTTGGGGCTGTCACGCGAGCAAGCGGCCCGTTTTTCTTTTTTGCTTTCTACCCCAATCATTTTTGGGGCGGCCATTGTGAAAGTTCCGCATTTACTCAAAGCTGGAATTGACGCACCAATTCTTTTTGGAATTTTGGCCTCGGCTATTACTGGTTATTTTGCTATCAAATATATGTTGCGCTTTATTCAAAAAGTCGGCTACGCTCCGTTTTTTTGGTATCGGTTGGCCTTGGTCGTAGTTATTTTTGCTGTTTATTTCACGAGATAAAAACCATACAAAATCATACAAATACTTGCTTTATTCTACTTCAGGCTATAAGATATTGGAAAACTCTTTAACAATAAAATTTTTGGAGGTTATTATGAACAAGGCTTTGTATAGAGTTTCTGGATGGTCAAGGCGTGTTGATATTTCTATGGGAGCATGTGTTTTTTCTGTAGAACTTGATGCTAGTTTTGCTGAAAAAACAAGAGAGTTGAAACTTTCTTATGAACAACAGTCAAAATTTGAACAGTATATTCGTGAAATAATAGAATATGAACATGCCAGAGTAAGCTTTTGGAATGATACCGCATTTCTACGTTCAATGGCTGTTCAGGGCAATTGTGCCTGTCTTGGTGTAGAAGGAATGATTCTTGAAAGAGACTGGGGTGGTTTTGATTTCATAACTTATAATGGGCATAATGTGGATAGCAAGATTCAAGCGTACGACTTGTTAACAGTTTTTTCCTCTTGGGTTGAAACAGTGGAGGCATTACTTTATTGAATAAAGAGGTTGCCTTGAAAAAGGCTAGGACGGCTCACCTCAGAAGCCGTTCTTTTTATTTATAAAATTGACACTTTTTATTTCTATGTTAAAATACCCAGTAGGGGTATGTTTTGAAAAATCCTAAATCCTAATTTCCAAATCCTAATTTTTAAAATAGTATGTCAACAAAAAAAGTGGTTTCTCAAAAAGACAAAGAAGTTGTCAAAGAAAAAATTCTGAATCGAATTTCGAGGGTGGAAGGACAGCTGAAGGGAATTCGCAGGATGGTAGAGGAGCAGAAAGAATGCATTGATATTATTACCCAAATCACCGCTATTCGTGAGGCGGTTTCAATGTTGGGCATTGAACTGCTCAAAAACGATTTTGTTTGCAACTGGGAAGGTGGCAAGAAAAAAATTGACGAAAAATATTTGAAAAGTTTGTTTAAGATGAAATAGCCTTAAAATTCTAAATCTAAATGACAAATTTCCAATAAAATTCTAAAACCAAATGAATAAATTTGAACTTAGGACTTGAGACATTTGTTTGACATTAGGATTTTAGATTTAGGATTTAAAATTAAATTTAAAAAAGAAAATCATAATTTTAATAAATTCTTTTATATGGAAATCTTTGATTTAGCTATTATCGGTTCAGGCCCGGCTGGACTTTCAGCTTCGGTGTATGCTTCGCGTTATGGCATCAAAAATGTCGTGATTGGGGGCGTGGCTGGAGGACTGACCACTCAGACTCACGAAATTGGAAATTGGCTCGGCACGGAAAAAATTGCCGGCTTTGAATTTGCCAGGAAAGCCAGCGCTCATGCAGAAAGCTATGGCATGAAAAATATTGTGGCTTTGGTGGATGCAATTGAAAACAAAGATGAAAACTATCTGTTGCTGCTGAGCAACGGCGAAAAATTGGAGGCGAAAACAATTTTGCTAGCGATGGGCACCAAGCATCGCCATCTCGGAGCTGTTGGCGAAAAAGAATTTGCGGGCAAAGGCGTTTCTTATTGCGCAACTTGCGACGGCTTTTTCTATCGCGGGAAAACGGTGGCGGTGGTGGGTGGCAATGATAGCGCAGCTGGAGCGGCGGTTTATCTTGGAGATTTGGCAGAAAAAGTTTTTGTGATTTATCGCGGAGAAAAAATTCGCTGCGAATCTTTTTGGGCCACGGCTTTGGGAAAAAAACCCAAGATTGAAATTTTGTATAACACTAATGTTAAAGAAATTAGAGGCGACGGAAAAGTGCAAGAACTCTTGCTGGACAATTCCTTTGCGGGTTCAGACACATTGAGAGTTGATGGCGTGTTTGTGGAAATTGGCTCTGATCCAAATGTTGAGTTAATTAAAAATTTGGAAATTGAAACTGATGAAGCTGGCTATATCAAAATTGATCCGGCTGGCAAAACTAGTCGCAAGGGCATTTGGGCAGCAGGGGACATCACGACTGGTTCTGACAAATTCAAGCAAATTGTCACGGCCGCTGCCGAGGGCGCTATCGCTGCGCACAGCATCCATGCCTATTTGAAGAAGTAAACCATTTTTGAAAATATGACACATCTTGACGGCCGTCAAGATGTGTCATATTTTTTTTGGATAAAATTTGAGCCCAGTGTTTTTGCACTGAGCTCTTGTTTGATTGTCTAATGCCAGGATAGATAGTAAATGTTGCAAACATTGTTTTTTGTCTCTATTTGCTTTGTTTGGATTGCTATCATTAGCCATCCACTATTTCTATCAATCCAATTTTCATTGAGTTCGTCTGCGATTTCAGGCGGGAGATTGTTTCCATGCAAAGTGTGAAATGCGCGATGCTTGGAAATTGGAACTATGATTATATTGCTATTGCTAAAGTCGCCACCTCTAGACTTGGCAAGTCTGTGGTGCTGGTCAGTTGCTTGTGGAGATTTTGGAATTTTTATTTCGGCAGAAATTTCATCGCTACCGATTCTGTTATGCGAACTCATTTCTTTGAAAGGGGAAGCAGCGCTGGTTATGTTTTCTTTTTGAATGGGAACAGTAATTCTTTTTTTCTGGGTGGCAATTATTGATTGCTTCGCTACTTTTCTAGCTTGTTCTCTTCTGTGTTTATGAGTGCTTACGTGAACGTGATTCAAACCCGCCATATATCCTCCAATTTTTAAGTTACAAAATATTAGGACAAACACTTCAGGGCGCTATTTTTTGATAGTATATTTTTAGCATAGTATGAAAGTAATTTTGTGTCAAAATTGACATGAAGCAATATTAGTGGTGCTGATAATTGATGAAAAAACAAAAATATTTTGGATAAATTTAAGGCCCAACAGTTATGTTGGGCCAATTTTTGGGTCAGAGGGATGTCCGTTAACTATCACAAATATTTTTTAAATATTTCCTTAACCGTCTTTTCTAGGTCGATAGTCATTAGGTTCAAAAGTTCTGTTGTTTCTTCTTTTGACAAAGGCATCTGGCTTGCCGATGCGTTGTCGTCTGTCCGTAGCCAACGACTTCCCGCATTTTCTGCATCAGGATAAAGTGTCATTGTCCATTTGGTGCTTGGCGTTTTGATCGAAACACTAATAGCAGCTGAAGACATCTTGCGCTCCTTTTATTGTTTGGTTTTTTTGAAAAACAAAAAAATCCATAAGAGGATTTGTTGTTATTTATTCTCTTGTGGGCGTGCCTAGATTCGAACTGGGGACCTCGTCATTATCAGTGACGCGCTCTAACCAACTGAGCTACACGCCCGTATAAAAAATAAAAATGTAAATTTCAAAATGGAAAATTAAAGTTGTCGCTGAGCGATTAAATAATTTGTGATTTTTGATTTTTGCATTTTACCTTTAATATGGTGGACCGGACAGGACATTTCACGTCGCCTCCGTTCCTTGGAAACCCACGGTTTCCAAAACCTTCCTCCAACGGAAAACTCCCGTTTTCCGACCCTTTCCCGTTCAAGTTGAAAAAAAAGAGTTTTGTGGACCGGACAGGACTTGAACCCGCTACCTCCTCAGTGCAAATGAGGCGCTCTACCAGGTGAGCTACCGGCCCATATTTAATTTTCTTGTTCTTTTATTTGGACTTGAACCTGCACCTCCTCAGTGCAAGAGATTGAGAACGAGTGATTAATCTCCGCTCTACCAGGTGAGCTACCGGCCCATAATTTCATATTTAAGCTACAAAATTCATTATACAGAAAGGAAAAAATTTGTCCATAGCTTTGTGGATTTGCTTGTTGACAAAAAACCCGAGATAGTGTACATTGGATATATAAGAAAGCCCCGAGGGCTTTTTAAAAAACCTCAAAATTATGAATAAAGCTGTACAATTTTTCCAGGAAGCAAGGGCTGAGCTAATGAAGGTGAACTGGCCAACTAGAAAGCAAACCTTAAACTACACCGTCTTGGTGGTTGCGGTCAGTGTTGCAGTGGCGCTTTTCCTTGGGGGATTGGATTCCTTTTTTGCTTATATATTGAAAACATATATTATTAAATAATACGCATAACGCAAAACGTGTAACGCATAACGTGAAATTTCACGTTTCACGCTCCACGTTCTACGTTTCACGACAAAATGGCGAAGCAGACACAACATCACGGACTTGCCTGGTATGTGATTCACACTTACTCAGGATATGAGGATAACGTTGCTAGGAATCTTAAACAACGTATTGAATCAATGGACATGCAAGATCTTATTTTTGACGTAATGGTTCCAACAGAGAATAAGATTAAAATTAAAAATGGAAAAAGGACTGTCATTGAAGAAAGAATTTATCCTGGATATGTATTGGTGCAGATGATGGTTACGGATGCTTCATGGTATGTGGTTCGCAACACGCCAAATGTGACTGGGTTTATTGGTCTTGGAACAACTCCAACGCCTGTTGATCCTCGTGAGATTGAAATGCTCAAGAAAAGAATGGGCGTTTCTGAACCGAAATATAAAATGGATATCAAGGCTGGCGATGCAATCAAAATCAATGATGGACCATTTAAGGATTTTGATGGAAAAGTTCAAGAGTTTGATGAGGAAAAGGGAAAAGTGAAAGTTTTGGTTTCAATCTTTGGACGAGAAACTCCAGTAGAATTGGACTTTTTGCAAATTAAGAAAATCTAAATTAAAAACTTTTAATTTTCCTGTGTCTTTGACAGCTTCTCTGGAAGATTAAAATTTAGGAGAAATTTTATAGATATTGTTATATTGCTAAATTGTTATATTGCTAAAATGCATGATTAACAATATAACAATATAACAATTTAAATTTATGGCAAAGAAAATTAAGACAGTTATTAAGCTTCAAATCGTTGGAGGTAAAGCGAATCCAGCGCCACCAGTAGGACCAGTCTTGGGTCAACATGGGGTTGCAATTCAAGAATTTTGTGTTCGTTTCAATGAAGCAACGAAAGATAAAATGGGAGAAGTTGTGCCAGTCGAAATTACCATCTTCGAAGACAGAACATTTGATTTCATTATGAAGACTGCTCCTGCAGCAGAACTTCTCAAAAAAGCTGCTGGCGCTGTAAAAGGTGCTGCAAATCCTCTCAAGGAAAAAGCGGGAGTTGTTAGCAAGGCTCAGCTTGAAGAAATTGCAAAAGTCAAAATGGTTGATTTGAATGCTAATGATATCGAAGGCGCTATGAAAATTGTGGCAGGCTCAGCTCGATCAATGGGAATTAAAATTGAAGGATAGTCGCGATACGAAGCTACGAATTACATTCGAATCTACGAAAGTATTTTCCTCCCTCCTTAGAAAGGGGGGACTGAGGGGGATTTGAAAGACTAGCTTAAGCAAGGAAAGTTTTTCGAATCCCTCTCAACCCGCTTCGACTCAATGAGACTTTCGTCGAATCGAGGCGAGCCTCCCTTTTCCAAAGGGAGGAGTAATTATGATTAGTATATTTGTGTAAGATTAGTAATTTAGTGGAAGTTATCGTATTTAAAAAGTTAATTTATTTTTTGTGGCAGATGTGATAGTTAAATATCATTTCGCTATGACCACAGCAAACGTTATGAAACATGGAAAAAATTATCGCGCAGTAGTGGAGAAAATGGATTTGAAAAAGGTTTATGCAATTGAAGAGGCGCTCACCCTCGTGCGTGGCGGTAAAATTGCAAAATTTGATGAATCTGTGGAAGTTCATGTGAAGCTTAATATTGACCCTAAAAAAGGTGATCAGCAGGTTCGCGGAACAGTTGTGCTTCCATATGGAACCGGAAAAACTTTGAAAATTGCAGTTGTGACTTCAACAAGAACTAAGGATGCTCAAGAGGCTGGGGCTGATTTGATTGGCGGCGAAGAGTTGATTGAAAAAATAAAAACAGGAAAAGCTGAGCCTTTTGATGTTTTACTTGCAACACCTGAAATGATGCCAAAGTTGGCCAGTGTTGCAAAAATCCTTGGACCCCGAGGGCTTATGCCAAGTCCAAAGACCGAAACAGTCACTGAGAAAATTAAGGAAGCAGTGGAAATGCTCAAAAAAGGAAAGGCATCATTTAAAAATGATAACACTGGAAATGTCCACCAAGTTTTTGGAAAGATTTCTTTTGACGAAGCTAAATTGAAAGAAAACTATGAAGCCATTGTTGACGCACTTGCCAAAGCTAGGCCAGCTGGCGTAAAGGGAAAGTATATGGTTTCAATTTCCATTTGTTCAACTATGGGACCGGGACTTAAGATAGCTCTATAGGTTTGTAGGAATTAGGAATTAGCTGGTAGGCATGCAAATGCAAATACTTAAAAAGGCACCCGAGGGTGTCTTTTTTGTGTTGTAATAAGGGCTTTACTCGATTTGATTAAATGTATACAATGAAAGAGTAGGAATAATTCTTAATGCTTTTGCTATGACAGAAGAAAAAAAATACGTGCGACCATCGTGGGATCAATATTTTTTGGATATTATCAAAGTCATCGGTGAGCGGAGTTCTTGCGATCGAGGAAGATCTGGCTGCGTAATTGCCAAAGAAAAAAGAATTCTTTCAACTGGGTATGTTGGTTCTCCAGTTGGCACAGCACATTGCGATGAGGTTGGGCATGAGATGCACACTGTCAAACACGAGGATGGACATGAGAGTCGTCATTGCATTCGCACAGCGCACGCCGAACAAAATGCGATTGTGGCGGCTGCTCGTTTCGGAGTGGCCTTGGAAGGTTCAACGCTTTATTGTCATATGACACCGTGCTATGCTTGTGCCAAAATGATCATCAACGCTGGCATTAAGAAAGTTGTTTGCCAATTAGATTATCACGCTGGCCAGCGCAGTAAGGAAATTTTTAAAGAAGCTGGGGTGGCATATGAACTTGTGCAAGATGAGATGCAGAAGTATGAAGATATGTAGGTTTAGAGTTTCCTTGTTTACTTGTAATTTCTCTAGAAAATTAAAATTTAAGTAGAACTTTTATAGAAATTGTTATATTGCTAAATTGTTATATTGCTAGAATGCATTATTAACAATATGACAATATAACAATGTAGCAATTTAAATTATGGCGAAATTAATTTTGGGAATTGCAGGAGAAATGGGCTCCGGAAAAGGAACCGTTGCGCAGCATGTTATTGCTGAGCGAGGGGGGAGTGCGCATCGGTTTTCAACAATTTTGCGAGATGTTCTGGATCGCTTGTATCTGGATCAATCACGAGATAATATTCAAGTCCTTTCTATGATTTTGAGAAAAAACTTTGGGGAAGATATTATGGCTAAGGGTATGTATCATGATGTGCAAAATGACACACATGACATTGTAATTGTCGATGGCGTGCGAAGAATGGCTGATATTTTGTATTTAAGAGAGCTTTCTCATTTTAAGCTTGTTTATGTTGAAGCTGAGATGGAAAATCGATATGAGCGAATTTTGAAAAGAGGAGAAAATACTGACGATGCAAACAAAACTCTCGAGGAGTTTAAAGCTGAACATGAAGCTGATTCGGAATTGCAGATTCGCGATTTGAAAAATTATGCTGACTACGTGATGAGTAATGATGGCACTTATGTGGATTTATATAAGCAACTCGATGAAATAATTGCGCAGAATCTTTCATAATTACAACTTAAATATCAATTTAATATTTTATCTTTATGAAACAATATCTTGATTTATTGCAATACATTATGGACAAGGGTGATCAAAAAAATGATCGCACCGGCGTGGGGACAAGAAGCGTTTTTGGGTATCAGATGCGATTTGATTTGCAAAAGGGATTTCCACTGCTCACAACCAAAAAAGTTTTTCTCAAGGGTATTATTCATGAACTCATTTGGTTTTTGAAAGGCGAATCGAACATTAAGTATTTAGTGGATAATGGTGTGCATATCTGGAATGATTGGCCATTTCAAAAGTATCTTGAAGAAAATGGATTAATTGAAGAGTTCCCAAAATATTCTGAGCAATGGCATGGGAAAATGAAGGAATACATTGAAAATGTAAAGACTGATGATGAATTTGCAAAAAAATGGGGAGATCTTGGCCCTGTTTATGGTGTCCAATGGCGAAAATGGAAGACTGTTGATGGCAGGGAAATTGATCAAATTACTCAAATTATTAATACCATAAAAAACAATCCTGATTCAAGAAGAATTATTTTGTCAGCCTGGAATGTGGGTGAAATTGAAAAAATGGCTCTCCCACCTTGTCATTTGCTTTTTCAGTTCAATGTTTCAAATGGTAAGCTTTCTTGTCAACTTTATCAACGTAGTGCGGATACGCTTTTAGGTGTTCCATTTAATATCGCTTCCTATGCTCTTTTGACAATGATGATTGCACAATCCTGTGGACTTGAGGCGGGAGAGTTTGTCCATACCTTGGGGGATGCCCATATTTACAATTTTCATTTTGAACAGGTGAAAGAACAGCTTTCACGTGAACCTAGGGAGCTTCCAATGATGAAGATTAATCCGGAAGTAAAAAATTTATTTGATTTCAAATACGAAGATTTTACTTTGGAAAATTATAATCCACATCCAGCTATTAAGGCACCGATTGCATTGTAGAAAATATGTATAATCCTAAAATTAGTCTCATTTGCGCCATAGCAGAAAATAGGGCGATTGGAAAAAACAATCAGCTGCTTTGGCATATCCCAGAAGATTTCAAATATTTTAAGGAAAAAACCATTGGACATGTAATTGTAATGGGACAAAAAACCTATGAATCAATCGGCAAGCCTCTGCCAAATCGGACAACTATTGTTCTATCTAACGATCAGACTTTTAATGAGGAGAGAGTTGTTCTGGCGAGAACATTTGAGGAAGTTTTTCAGAAAGCGCGGGAAATTGAAAAAGAAGAAATTTTTATTTGCGGCGGTGGCAGTGTGTACAGCCAAACGATTGGGATGGCGGATAAGCTTTATCTGACGGTGGTGGAGGGTGATTTCGAAGGCGATGTTTTTTTCCCGGAATACGGAGAATTTACAAAGATTGTTTCACAAAGAAAAAGCAGCGACGAAAATTTTAAATATACTTTCTTAGAATTAGAGAAATAGAAATTATGGAAAAAGGAAAATTTATTGCGATTTATGGGATTAATGGAATTGGGAAAACAACCCAGGTTGATTTGTTGGTGGAATATTTAAAAGGAAAGAGTAAGAACGCTTCACGCTTAAAATATCCCGTTTATGATCTAGAACCAGAAGGGCCTTTTATTTATAAATATTTGCGTGAGCCGCAGTTTCGCAGTGAAAATGAGCTTTCGACGCATGACTTGCAAAAAAAATATGCCGAAAATCGAAAGCGTTACGAAGCAGTTTTAAATAAAAGATTAAGTGACGGCGAATGGATTGTGGCGGAAGATTATACAGGGACAGGAATTTCCTGGGGGCTGACTTGGGGTGGCGAACTTGCTTATTTGGAAGAGATAAATCAGGATTTGCTAAAACCTGATTTAGAAATTTTAATGCATGGCAGTCGCTTTCTTTCAGCGATTGAAAAGGATCACCGCAATGAAATGGACAGTGAACGCATCACTATTTGCAAGAATTTTCATGAATTGTTGGCTGATCGCTGTGGTTGGACAAAGATTAATGCAAAGCAAAAAATTGAAAAAGTTCAGGCGGATATTATTGAAAAAATCTCTGTTTTAAATTAAAAAGTTTTTTGCATAGTTGTCATCCTGAATTTATTTCAGGATTTCTAACGCACCAGCCTGACTGAAATAAAGCGAGTAGATGCTGAAACACGACAGCCATGCGGTATCGCTATGGAGTTCAGCATGACACGAGAAAGAATGTAGCAGCAATTAAATTAATTCGGTATAGGTTTAAAATTATGAGCACTAATTCCCTTTTATATTTACATAAAAAAACAATTTCCAGCAACGAAATCAGAAATGACGTTGATTTTTTGCTTGAGTTGCTTTTTCAAGAAGGTTCGAAACAAAAACGTTGGGAGGTATATTTAAATGAGAATGACGCTGCCTTTGAAGATGAAAATATCCACTCGCATTGCTCATTGTTGGAATATTTGGCCTATCGAGAAGCAGTAGTGGAGGGTTTGAGTGAGGAAAAAGCACTTTTATTGATGTGGACGGCGCGTTTTTACAAACTTGGAGAAATGGAAAATGGCGACATACTTTTTAATTTGAAAACGAAAAATGATGGTGGAAAAAAATCCAACTATGTCCGAAAACATATTCACAGCAAGCTGCAAAGTGATTACGCAAAAAACATGCTGGAAAAAGTGTTGGCTATTTCTTTGGACAAGAAAAATTTGCTCAATGAAAATTTTGATTTTGTTGATTTTTTTGATTCACTGAAACGTCGAGGCAGCATTAACACTGCGCTTAAGATGATTCAGCAAAAATCAATTTTGCGCTGGGATGTGCTGGCGGCAAATGTACTTTTCAATCAAATTGTGCCACTTGTTGAACACGGCAAAAAATATCGAAGCGTGCGGGTTTATTTGCAAAAAAACGCCAAGCAAATTTCACATGCTTTGGAAAATCACTTTACTCATGAGCAACTCATTCGGGGTTTTGAAAAAATTTATGGTCAAGATAATTTTGAAGAAAAGAAAAAGTTTTTGGATATTTCACCCGAAAAAGTGCTGGGGATAAAAAATGTTTGGCTCAATTTTGTTCAGGAAAATTAAAATATTTATTATAAAAAATATGGGATTGGAAGAAGATATTTTAGTTGTAAAAAAAGATTTGCTTTTTGCTAATGGTGAGTGGCAGGGGCTTAAGACAGACAATCTTGATGAATTCTACACCTATATTCGGAAAAATCTTGAAGTGATGAATCGCGGAAAGGCTGAACAAGATGAAGGATATAAGCAGATAATTCCATACATCTTATTTAAATACAAAAAAAATTTTTTTTTGTATGAATATATCAAAGGTGCCACTGAAGTGCGTCTGCATCATAATTATATTTTGGGAATTGCTGGGCACCTGAATCCAATAGTTAATGAGGGGGATGCAATTGAAATTGGGATGATGAGGGAATGGGAAGAAGAAGTTCATTTTGAAGGTAATATAAAAAGCAGAAAGTTGGTCGGCATCTTAAATGACAATCGGAGAGATGTTGAAAGAGTGCACTTGGGGTTGGTGTATGTTTTTGAGGGAGATAGCGACAAAATTGAAATAAAAGAGGTTGAAAAAATGCAAGGAAAAATGATGACGCCAGAAGAGATGAAGCTGCTGATTGGCAATCAAGAATATTTTGGATGGGCGCCGCTACTTTTTCCTTATCTAGATAATTTTTAAGGATAAAAAACATATGTCAAAAAAAATCTATTTTGCTGGTTCAATAAGAGGCGGAAGAGAGGATAAGGACACCTACTTTGCTTTAGTTGAGGTACTATCTCGATATGGGCAAGTTTTGACTGAGCATGTTGGGGACAAGAGTTTAACCGAATATGGAGAAGATGGCTCGTCAGATGAGTATATTTATCAGCGTGACTTGGCTTGGCTTCGGGAAGCTGATCTGGTTATTGCAGAAATTTCCACACCATCGTTAGGTGTTGGATATGAAATTGCCAAAGCCGAGGAAATGAAAAAGGAAATAATTTGCTTATACAAAAAGAATGCCAACAAGCGGATTTCTGCAATGCTTTCAGGAAATTCTAATTTGAAAACATTTGGATATACTGATTTGCAAGAAGCCCTGAAAATAATAGAAGCATATTTATCTGAAAAAAATACTGAAAATTTTAATATGTAATTTTTAAATACATGACTAAGTATATTCCCGTAATTGGCATGGAGGTTCATGTGGAACTAAAGACTAAATCAAAAATGTTTTGCAGTTGCAAAAATGGACTTGGGCAAGAAAGTGCTCCCAATATTCACATTTGCCCGGTTTGCACGGGTCAGCCTGGAACACTGCCGGTGCCAAATCAACAAGCGATTGAATTCGTGCAATTGGCGGGCTTGGCGCTTAACTGCGAAATTAATTTGAAATCAAAATTTGACCGTAAGAACTATTTTTATCCTGATTTGCCAAAAGGCTATCAGATTTCGCAATATGATCAACCGCTTTGCGGACTAGGAAATATGGATATTGCTGCCCCTCACCCGTCCGGAGTACCGGACACCCTCTCCCAAGGGGAGCGGGTGATATTGAATAGTTCTATTGCCCCTCATCAGTCAGGAGTACCTGACAGCTTCTCCCAGGGGAAGAAGCAAGTGTCGAATAATACTATTAAAAAGATTGGAATCACTAGAATTCATCTTGAAGAAGACACGGGCAAATTGATTCATCCAACTGGAGCCAACTATACGCTGGTTGATTTTAATCGTGCTTGCGTGCCACTGATGGAATTGGTAACTGAGCCGGATATTGAAAATGGTGAGCAAGCTCGCTTGTTTTGCACTAAATTGCAACAGATTTGTCGCTATCTTGGAATTTCAGATGCGGACATGGAAAAAGGCAACATGCGCTGTGAAGTCAATTTGTCGCTGCACAAAGAAAACGAAGAAAAACTTTCTGGCACCAAGGTTGAAGTGAAGAATATCAATTCTTTTCGCTATGTGGAAAAAGCCATCAACTATGAAATTGAAAGGCAAGCGAAATTGCTGGATGAGGGTGAGAAGGTTGTACAAGAAACGCGCGGTTGGGACAGCGTGAAAAACGTGACGGTTTCGCAACGCAAAAAGGAATCTGCGCATGATTATCGCTATTTTCCAGAGCCGGATATTCCACCAATGGAATTTTCTCAAAGCTATGTTGAAAAGTTGCGTTTGAAATTGCCAGAGCTCCCAGCTGCCAAGGAAAAAAGATTTGACAGGCAGTATGGGCTAAAATCGGATGATATTGCCGTGCTTACCACTGCTCAGGATTTGGCGCAGTATTTTGAAAATATCATGAGCGAACTTCGGGAAAAACTTACTTCCCATGAAATCGAAGCGCCGGAAGAAAAAGTTACTAAGTTGGCAGTTAACTATCTCATTTCCGAACTGCGAAAACACTTGGCGGAAAACAAGCATGACGTGCGCGACTTGAAAATCAGTCCAGAAAATTATGCTGAATTGATTGGCATTGTGGCAGATGGAAAAATCAATTCCAGTGCTGCTCAGACTGTGCTCAAGGAAATGTACCACACTGGCGGCGACCCTTCTCAAATTATTGAAGAAAAAAATCTTGGACAAATGGAAGACACTGGCGAACTTGAAGGCGCAGTCGACAAAGTGCTGGCTGACAACCAAAAATCTGTCGATGACTTCAAGGCCGGCAAAGAAAATGCCCTCAAATTTTTGATGGGGCAAGTCATGGCAGCAACTGCGGGCAAGGCAAATCCTCAAGTAGTGTTGGAGATGCTGAAAAAGAAAATAAGCTAAAACAGATTCTAGAATCTAGATTCTTGATTTTAGAATTTATGGAAAGTTATTCAAGAAATTTTTGCACTTCTTTTCGGATACTTTTATAATCACTGTGCCAAATGATATTTTTGTTTCTTTTGAGCCAGGTCATTTGGCGTTTGGCGTAGTGAATGATGGCAAAATATAGTTTTTCTTGCATTTCAGTTTCGGAAATTTTTTGACGTAAGAAAAGTGAAATCCAGCGATATTCGAGACCAATCCGCTCCATCCACTTCCAGGAAATTCCCTTTTTATGAAGGTTAGCGACTTCAGCAAGCATACCCTCAGAAAAACGCTCAGCAAGGCGTTTTTTTATTTTTTCATTTAAAATTTCTCTTGGAACTTCAATGCTAATTTCCAAGAAATTGTATTTAGTTACTAGTTTCTGATTACTAGTTACTTGTATTTTCGGGACTTTTCCTAGCACCTTGCAAATTTCAATTGCGCGAATCAGTCGAACTTTATTTTGACCATCGATGTCGCTTGCTCTGACCGGATCGAGTTTCTTAAGCTGGGTAAAAAGTTGCTCAACACTTTTTTTGGCAAGTCTGGCTCGCAATTTTTCATTGGGGGCAACTTCTGGAATGTTGGAATTTTTAGTCAAGGTGTCAATCCAAAAAGCCGTTCCTCCGCAGATGATGGGAACTTTTTTGCGACTGAGAATTTCCCCAATTTTTTCTTGCGCCAGTTTCTTGAAGTGGCTTACATTAAAATCTTCTTGAGGCTTAGCCACATCAATCAAATGATGGGGGATACCATCTGAATAAAAATCTTTTGTATTTTTTGAGTTTTGTTTTTTTGAATTTAATGTTTGAATATTGAAAGTTTTTTGTATCTTGTATCTTGTATCTTGTATCTTGCCTTCAGCTGGATCTTTTCTGACTTTCCCGCTTCCAATATCTAGGCTTTTGTATATTTGCCTACTGTCAGCGGAAATGATTTCGCCGCCAAATTTTTTGGCAAGCTTAATGGCAACTTCTGATTTTCCAGAAGCGGTTGGACCCATAATTATGATAACTTTTGGTTTTTTGGAGGACATATGAAAATTTAATAAGAAATATACTAATCGAGATGCAATAACCAAGACATTTTAATGAAGATACAAAAACCAAGATACAAATCACAAACAAATTCCAATAACTAAAATTCAAATTTCAAACTGTTTGATTATTGATTTTTTGAATTTGAGATTTGTTTGGTTATTGTTTCTTGTATCTTGTTTCTTTATTACTCCTTGCATCGGCTTAAAGCTTCTCCTTCCAGATTCCAAGCATTTGCCTTGGTTATTTTGACTTTTGCAATTTTTCCAATCAAATCTTTTTTATCTGTCGCGATTTTCACATTTCTCAGCGTCCTGGTTTTGCCGAAATAAGAATCTTCTTTTTGTTGTTCGATCAGCACTTCAACTGTTTGATTGAGATATTTTTGATTATTTTCAAATGCAGTTCTTTTGAGAATTTCATTTAGATATTGTTCGCGACGGGCTTTTTCTTTTTGGGAAATATTGTCCTTCATCTTCCAGGCGGCAGTTTCTGGTCGGGGTGAAAATTGTCCGAAGAACACCATATCAAATTTTGATTTTTCCATCAAGGAGGCTGATTGCAAGAACTGTTTGCGAGTTTCGCCTGGAAAACCGACGATAATGTCAGAAGAAATGGAAAAAAGTTTTCCTGGTTTGTTTTTCTGAAAAGCAAGATTTATTTTTTTAATGAGATTCAAATAATGTTTTTTGGTATAGCGACGATTCATGCGCCTCAGAATCTCATCATCGCCAGCCTGGACGGGTAAATGCACATTTTCGCAAACTTTTTTATATTTGGTCATCGCCTCAATCAGTTCGGCGCTCATGTCCTTTGGATGAGAGGAGACAAATTGAATCCAAAATTTTCCAGGGATGGTGTTGATTTTTTTGAGAAGAGAAGGGAAGTCGCACCCTGCACCCGCATCTGTTTCAGTGCTCAACCTCATCTGTCCGGAGTACCGGACGTCTTCTCCTTGAGAAGGAGAAGAAGCTATTGAAATTGGACTTTGGTAGGAATTTACATTCTGCCCGAGCAAAATGATATTCTTGTAACCTCTAGCGACAAGGTTTTTCACTTCAGCAATAATTTCCTCGGCTGGGCGGGAAACTTCTCGACCACGGGCGTTTGGCACCACGCAATAGGCGCAAAAATTATTGCAGCCGGTCATTATCGGCACAAAAGCCTGAAAGTTATTTTGATGTTTTGGAACTATACTGAGATAGTCGCGACTGTTGTCATTTCGAGCGAAGTCGAGAAATCTTGTGTTGTTGTAATCCGTATTAGACTCAGATCCTTCGACTTCATTTTTCTGATTTTCATCAGAAAAATTTCGCTCAGGATGACATAAATTTAGTTTCTTGAATTTTTGCGGAAAATTTTTTATTTCGCAAAATAAATCAACTTTGTTTTGCATTCTTTTTTGCACATCGGCGCGATTGGCAAGACAACCTGTCATGATAATAGTTTTTAGCTTATAGTTTTTAGCTTTTAGGTGGGATGCTTTCTCAGCTTTGCGCAGGTTGTTAATGAAGCTGTATGCTCGGTTCTCGGCAGTCTGCTTGACTCCGCAAGTGTTAAAAATAACCAAGTCTGCAGCTTTGATTTCTTCGCACGGTAAAAAGCCTTGCTCCTCCAAAAAAGCTGCAATCCGCTGGCTATCGCTAGTATTCATCTGGCAACCAAAGGTTTTGATAAAGTATGTTTTAGAAGTATGAAACATATGATTAAAACATTCTACTAGAATTACATTTATTGACAAATTTATGATATGATGGTAGGCTTTTTTGTGGTTCTTTGAATAAATAATGATATTTCATAAACAAAAGCGGAGGGTTTTCAATGAAAAACACTGGAAATGAATGGCCAAATTTTGCTGATACACTAAGAGATTTATTTCTTGAAAGTGCGCATAATCTTAAGGCCCTATCATCAGTAAAGGTTGTACTGGTTAAAGAAGGTGTTCGGATAAAAATAAGGGGAAAATTAGAAACCCGGCTCATTGGGGGTAAATTTCTCATTAGAAATAAGAAAAAAGGAAAGTATGTTTATTTTAGTCCAGATGATATTGTGACTATTACTTTATTGTAGTTTTGTGCTAAATATCTCAATAGGCTTCATTGCAACCCAATGAAGCCTTTTTAGCATATTTTTTAAACTTTGTTAATTTTTATTAATGATTTCCTTGATAACTTTTTCCATAAATTCATCCAGTGGTAAAGTTTCTTGTTCCTTGACCCCACGGGTGCGGATGGCGACGGTTTTGCCGGCAACCTCTTTTTCACCGACAACCAAAATGTATGGCACTTTTTGTTTTTCAGTTTCAGAAATTCTTTTGCCAAGCGATTCAGCTTTATCATTAAGCTCAACCCGGATATCATTTTCCAATAATTTGTTTTTCACTTCTTGCGCATAATCTGCAAATTTTTCCGAGATTGGCAGGATGGAAACTTGGACAGGCGAAAGCCAAAGGGGAAATGCGCCGGCGAAATGCTCAATCAGCAGGGCGATGAATCTTTCATAAGAACCAAGGATAGCTCGATGTACCATAACTGGATGAGACTTGCCGCCTTCATTGTTGGTGTATTCCAATTCAAATCTTTTTGGAGTGGCAAAATCAAGTTGCACGGTTGGAATTTGAATCTCCTTGCCCAGAGCATCGCGAAACATGAAATCCAGTTTTGGACCATAGAGAGCTGCCTCACCTTCGTGTTTGATGGCTTGCAGGCCCATTTCATTGGAGACTTCTTGGAGCATTTTTTCGCAAAGGTCCCAATCTTCTGGTTGACCAATATATTTTTCCGGGTGCTCATAATCTCTGACTGAAAGCGAAACTGTGTGATTATCCCACATTCCGAGAGAAGTATAAAAATTTTGAATAATTTCTACCATGTTTTTCACCTCTTGTTTGACTTGATCAACGGTGCAAAAAGAATGACCATCTTCAACGGTGATGGCAATTACGCGTTGCAAGCCCCCAATTTCGCCTGGTTTTTCATCGCGATATTGTTTTTCTGATTCCATATAGCGAATCGGCAGGTCACGATAAGAGCGAGCTTTGGAAGCAAAAATTTGAGTTTGATGCGGACATTGCACAGGTTTCATTACATAGTTTTGTTTGTAGTGAGAAGTCACTTGGAAGAGTTCTTCGCCGAATTTTTGGGCGTGACCGGATTTTTCATAAAGATCAATTTTAGCCAAATGCGGAGTGGAAACTTTTTGAAAGCCGTAACTGCGGCAAACTTTTTCAATGTGTTTTTGCAGTTCGTCTTTGATGATGGTTCCATTAGGAGTGAAAAGTGGCAGACCTGGTCCGACCAAATCTGAAAAGCAAAATAAATCCAATTCTTTGCCAAGTTTGCGGTGGTCTCTTTTGGCAGCCTCTTCAATGAGGTTAAAATAATTTTTGAGTCCTTCTTTGTCCTGGAAAATCACGCCATAAATTCTTTGCAGTTGTTGATTTTTTTCGTCGCCTTTCCAATAGGCGCCGGAAATTTTGGTCAGCGCAAAAGCTTTGAAATTAATTTCGCCAGTTGAATTCAAATGCGGTCCGGCGCAAAGGTCGACCAGGTTGCCTGATTTATAGATCGTGACTGTTTCGTGGCCAGCTTTTTGCAGGTCACTGATAAGTTCCAGCTTAAGTGGCTGACTAACTTTTTCAAAATGCTCGAGCGCTTCTTTGATTGAAATTTCTGCTTTTTCAAATGGATGTTTAGCCTTGATAATTTCCCGCATTTTTTCTTCCAATATTGGCAAATCTTCCGGAATCAAAGTACGCGGCAATTTAAAATCATAATAGAAGCCATTTTCAATGGCCGGCCCGATGCCCAATTTGGCCTCCGGAAACATTTCCAAAACAGCACCAGCCAGGACGTGAGCGGTGGAATGTTTTAGCAGCTCGAGATTATTTTTTTCGTTTGTCATAATAGTTTAGTTGCTTATGTTTAATTAAAAAAAATTTGAAATTTGTAATTTGAAATTTTTAAACAATTTCTTAATTTTTCAATAATAAATTTTTTAAACATTGAATCATTTAGATTTCATTTAAATTGAAAATTTTAAATTTAAAATTTGCAAAAATAAAAGGCTCAAACAAAATAGGGTGGAAAAAGAATTTTCCATATCGAGGCTCTTGATTTTCACCAAGGGCGGTTCCACTCGATTTCCCGGGTTATTTGGGCACTTTGTGCGCTTGTTCGCTAGCTGCTTAAGCGGAGATTTTGACTCTAAATCGAGCCGGTTGGTGGCCGGCAATCTCATTAAATTGTCCTTTTAATATAAGCTTATTTGTATTATATGGCAAGATTGACAATTTTGCAATCTGGGTGTTTAATGTCGTATTGATTGCAAGGCAGTCAAACCAGAAATATTAGTAAGCAGTATCTTGACAATAAAAAAAGAAAAAGGAAATAATGGCTATGCATAACAATCTATTAAATTTAAGCAAAGTCAATGAGACTATCTTGCGGGCCCGGTATAGAATCGGGAAAGTTCCCAGAGAAAAAATTCTCAGATTAACCATCCCGGAAACAATTGCATTTTATGAAATGTTCTTTCGGGATGTTTTTGGAATCAAGACTTCCTTTTCAAGAGAGCTGTTGCCAGAATCAGCAGGGGAGCTTAGTCTTGTTGTGTGTATCCCTTCCGAGGTGCGGCTGGCTAGCGAAATTATTTATCGCGAGCTGGGTGGTTTTTTTAAGATCGATCCCTTGGTTGAGCTTGATAGATTCAAGGGTAGAAAAAGATTCATTAAGGGAGATTACATCCTGTGTGCAGCAGCTGCATCAGCGAACGTTAATTCAGCTAAGTATGTTATGAAAAGACAATCGCAGTTCATGGAGTTCATGGAGTTATCAATTCTGTGGTTATTCCATCAATGGCTTTCAGGTTCAAATTTAGAATCAGATTCAGTTTTGATTACTAGCTCGCACGATTCCAAGGGTGACCTAGTCATCATTGATTGCTTAAGGTTTGAAATTTATAGCCGCCTCTTTTGCGATTCGGATACAGATATAGACACTTTTCGCGTGCGAGAAGTTACCTATAAAAAAGTTCCGTTTCTTCCATTCGGTTAAATTTAAATTATTTTTTGCACCGCTAATGCTTAACAGCTGGCGGTGCATTTTTTTGCCTTGCCTTGGCGCATTTTTTGAATTTAGCTGATGAACACTTTCTAGCCTTGACAATTTTGACGTTTTGGTTAATAATTATATCCAACTCGCAATGGAGCTTGATGAACGTATTTTTATCAACAGAACCTTTAAAACTTATATAGGAGTTAGTACTATGCATAGAAG